>Ga0099823_1008221_pt1 | contig 10613 bp, 6 predicted proteins | sample CowpearedBW_FD_76831 | JGI IMG/M metagenome (GOLD analysis project Ga0099823, IMG submission 76831) | Root nodule microbial communities of legume samples collected from California, USA - Cow pea red BW | ecosystem: Host-associated > Plants > Roots > Nodule | place: USA: California | collected... | reverse complement strand
ATCGATTAAATGAATGTAGTTATAGATGAACCAAATTGATTATTTATAATATACATAATACAAATCATGCAACGAATGAATATAATATGAATTACACATCCACATAATTTGTAATACATTTTATTCCAATCTCATAGTTAAATTAAAAAGGAGATATGAAATAAAACATCAATTTTAAACGATTGATATTGGATGACTTCTGTACCTATTTGTATATGTTACACTCAATTTTTTAAAATAAATTATTATTAACAAATTTGTTAATAAATAGTTAAAAATGAAGTTTAACAATTCGACTATCTTTTATCATAAAGACTTACTTCAATTTGTTGTTTGTCAATACTTTTATTTATTATTTTGCTCGTTATTTTCATGTTTACTTTTTTTGTTTTAACATGAAAATATCATTAACAGGTGGATTTTGGTTCGAGGCTGCTATCGTTATTCCCAACTTCAATTACTAAGTGATGCAAAATGAGAAATTCAATCTAAAGTCATTGAATTCATCACAAAATAAAAAATAACATAATTATAAATAATTGATTAGTCCTAAAGATAAACTAAATTATATAAATATCATGTACTTATGATATATTATATTTTTATTAATTTTACACCTGATCAATTTTATTGATAATAATTTGTCTGAATAACTTTTCATGTTTATTTTCTATTTGGAAAAATTATAATAAACACAATTATAAGAAAAATATTGAGTTGCCAAACAAGAAAAAAAAAACTAAAAAAATCTCTGAAGATTGAGAAATATTTGTGAGCCTATCTATAACCTTACCCCGTTTTATATCACGTAAGTTTAATGTACCAAGATAATAACAAAGCAATTCCAATTGTGTACTAAAACTATGAATTACATAATAATATCCAGTATCATATTAAATCCAAATATATCTTCACCCGACTGTTGCACGGGTTAACCAAACTAAATTATCAAACGCGATTAAACGAGTTAAAAATCTTTGTAATATATTGGAACATAAAAATTTATTTTAAAATCTTTAAATACATATAAATATAGGTACTGAGAGTGAGTGGTCGTAGGACAAAGTATTGCTCAATACAAAAAAAATGGAGACACCATATTATACAAAATATCAAGGTACACAAACTCAACCAATAAGGGTAGAGGTGATCCGTTTGGTCTTGAATTAAAAGATGTTTTTTGGTATTTTAATATTGTCATTTGTGAAAAAAAATTGTACCTGCGAGTAGTAGATAGAAATAAATATTTTAAATGAATACTTTAGGACAACGAATATGAGTATTTTTTTTTATCTGCATATTAACGGGACGAATATAGGTATTGTAGTATCCATACTCATGGATATTTGTACCCACTATACTTTAATTTAAATTAAAAGAAATTAAAAATTATTATTAAAATATTAACACATTGATTTTGAACGGGTTATTTTTTATCAATTGGTTTTAAAAAATCTTCGCTTATTTGTAAACTATGATTTAGCACAATTTAAATGGGTTATTTGGATTTTGTTTGAAATTTATGAATATTATGTATTGTATTTCATTTTAATTCATGGTTAAAATATGTTGTTAAACTTTTTTTAAATACCCGCAAGTACTCATGGATATAAAAAAAATGCAGATACCTGCATAACAGATACCCACACAGATATTGGAACAAGTACGAGACAGATATTTATCCAGCGAGTAGGGTACGAGAGAACTACTACCTATTCCCTATCCGCCTCGTTGATATCTCTAATTGTCACCATTTTCGATATAAATTTTTGACGACTCTAATTAGTAGATAAGATACCACTAAGTACATCATTATATAATTAACAATAGACAGTAAAAAGTATAAATATTTATATATATTATGTATTTATGGTTTGTCCACTTATCTTAAAACAAATAATAGAAATCTCTACAATTCATTGTTGTAAACATACGATCATTGTAGGTGGACACCACAACACCACATAAAACATGGGGCAAGCTAGTCAAAATTTAAAACATATTATACATAATATCATCACCATCATCTCAAATCAACAATTCACATTAAGAATCAAATGTCTATCATACAACACAACTCTTTTAGCTCAACCTTCATGACTCAATAATAACATACATATCTAACTTTACTTTCAGAAGACTTGTGTATTGAATAGACTCAGAGACCTTGTACTTATCATGACTCAATCTCCCCTCTCAGGAGCTATAGCTATAAATTTATATATCAGGACCCAAAGTCCATCTCGAGCATGACCAAGGTAAATTTCTTATATTTGTGAGGTTCGATCCTTTTCATACCAAAGCTCTGAATTGTAGAAACTTTCTTTGACTCTTACCACTAAATATATTCCTCTATGTGAATCTGATACTAAAAAAGTCAAGATAGTCTCATAACAGAATCATTTTTCAATACACTACCTAACCTCATCTCAATGTACTATTCCCTTCCTAGGAGTCACTACAATCACATCATTCACACAATCAAATATCACATATCAAACAAGTTAAATTAGCACACGAGATAAAAAACATTTTAACTTTACTCAATCATACATGTAAAAAATTTAATTTCGCTCAATGCCTCCATTCTCTTGCCTAGCAAGCCTCCTTAAAATATAAGCTCGCTTAGTGACAACATGGCTTGTCCAACGAAATGCAAAAAACAAAGCTCTTTTGTTTTTAAAATGAATAATTGCGTTCAACGAGACCTTGGCTCGCTTAGAGAGCAAGTACTGGGAATAAAATTCCCATAATTTTTTCTAGCAATACTCTTGCTCGCCTAGTAAAAAGATCCCCTACTCTTTCGATTTCAAAATATTTTCACTCAGTGATTCTTTCTTCTCACTAATAACCCCATCCTTGGGAGCTAATTTTACTTGGCTTGCCCAATGTGGGAATGACCCACCCAACAAAAGAAAGTCGATAGCTCTCTAGAAGAAAATTTTCCTATTGTGCCCAACGACTCTGATATCCCACCCATCAGGATTACATAATTCAAAAATTGATATATGTGTATCATATTAGCCTATTGGGTTTATCTGAGACATTTTACTCTTTTTTTGAATCAAAATATATCTAGTTTAATACAAAGCATGATCAAATAGTCTAATCGACAATACATATATACATTGTAGATCAATTTACTCAAATTATGTAGTTCAACTCAATAAAACAACAGAAATAACCATTCCACAAATAGATTTCAATATCTCATCCATTTATCACAGTTTTCTCATCATCACCATACATTTAAACCAATAATATTATAAACTTGTACTAACTTCCCTTACCTGAAATAACTTTCCCCAAAGCTAAAGCTTTGCATCTCAAGAAATAAGACTACCCTCAGTTAGAGACCTAGAGTAAGGTATCCAAACGTGACAAAAATCTAGTATATGGTAGAATAAGTTGAAACGATCACTTTTCTCAATTGACTCCAATAAAAGTGATGACAAAAGCACGAGGAGAAAGAAAACAAAGGATCTTTTAGAGCAAATAAAACTCATTTCTTTGAAATTCTAATCGGGTATAAATGTTCTGTAGTTCCTCGACTATGTTGTGGTGTGATTAGATTTTGAAATATATGAGGGATGGAAAAGAGAAATTATGAAAATGGAGGGGGAATTTCAAAGAGAGAGAAAAGGAGAAAAGAAAGAAAATTAAGGGAGGTGTAGTGTTACAAAATTCTTTTGTCCATTTCTAATCTTGAGAACTCAATCAACAAATTATTTTATATTTGTTGCACTTTCATTTCATTTGGTAGCGTTTAATCTCATATTCTGTAAAAAGTTTCCAAGTTTACAATGTTTCCATAATTTATAGTAGTTTGTTAATGACTTCATAATATAATATCTTGATCTTTTTTTTACAACAAGATTTTTTTTCTATAGTCCCCTCCCTAAACAACAACTTTACTACCAAATTGTTTTCATACTATTGTCTTAATTTTTAGCTCTCATAATATTTCTCAAACTTCTGTCAAAAGTTTAAAAGTATAATCTATTCATCATTGGTGTTTCATCCATGTAATCAATTTGGTTTCCATCAAGAGCCTAGCACAAAGATTTCATTGAGTTATGTTGCAAGTTTATTCCTCATTTATTAACAATGGTATGCAAAATGTAAAGAGAGTTGTCTTTCCTTGAGGAACTAACAAGGGAACAATTTCATTTGAAGTAACATTCAAAACAATTAATCCCTTAGATCTAATAGCAACTAAGAAATTTCTCCACATAAATGTATTTACATGTAATGAGACACATAAAGCTACACGCTTGCCAATTGTAGAACCAAACTCTACTTTATTAAGTACGTCTTGTAACCTAGTAAGAATGTCATAATAGATAGTTTTTTATTTGCTCCTATAAAAGATAACCTTTGAGCATCAATCATAGTAAAACAATCAACCAAAAAATTGTTGCAACAACCTATGTGAATTTACTATTTTACCATTCAATGTTAGTATTTTTTTTTTCTATCTTAATATTTGTTGAGGATTCATCAAATATAACTTGATATTTGATTTGTTGAACATCGAAAAATATCTTGTGATCAAGAACATAATAGTAATGGAACTTGAATCTAGGAATGAAATTTGACTCATTATTTATCTTAAACTTTTGTTTTAATGCTAGTTAGCCTACTAAGTGCTCGAGAAATTGAAACTTAATAAGGAAACTTAGTTCATTCTACTAAAGGATTATGGTTTGAATAAACTAGTAGGTTGATTTTAGCATTAATATGTGAAATAATTTTGGGTGATTGTATGCATGAGAGTTAGGTTCAATGAAGTTTAACCCAAAAAATAACTTAACATAACAATTCTTATCTATATTACCTTTTACTTGTTTGATAAAATCCCAAAAGAGTTTTATTTGAATTTGTATAGTTTTAGTTCTTTTAAACATAAACAAAATTTATAGAAATATTATTTTGTCCCAATTGATTACCAATTACAATTATTTTCATATATTGCACAAGTCCGTGCATGGGTGCTTGTGCGTACGTGATAGCCTCCTCCTTAAGCTAGGTTGGGCCAAAGCTTGAAATTGTGACTATGGTGGATGGTGGATTCGCGGAAGCTTGGTGTTGAGAGAAAATGACTCTCGATTTTGGTGATTTAATGGTGGGATGAAGGTTGTTTATGGAGCTCTAAAAGAGGTTAGGCCAACTCTAGAGAAAGAGGTGCTAGAGGGACCTCATGGGATGCTCTAGCAAGTGACTAAGAGAAGAAGTATGGCTCAAAAATTATTTTGGCAGCATAACATTATCATTCTCAAAGTGCCAAATACATGGGAGACACCTCTATTTATATAGTAAGGTGTCTCCAAAATGGTCCAAACCCTAAAATGCTAACATGCACCAAAACCCTAAAATGCTATCTTGGTGGAGGAGAGTTTAACGTGTGACAATCAATCTTCACTCTCACAAAACAAACCACTCATTTGTTGTCATGTGGATAACTACTTTATGAAAAGCTTCTCCAATAGGACAATGACACATGGCCACTACCTTTATAAGAGAACTCTCCATTAAAGAGCTTGCCATGTGGCACATGTAGGATGCTCTTCCTAAGCTAGCTTGATTAACATAATTAAACATGAAAGAGTTGCTTAAACTAGGCGCATATGATGCTCCCTACTTAAATAAGATTATTTTTAAAACCCTAAACTACATGGCCCTTAATACAAGGCCTTCAAAGGAAAACCTACACTACATGACCCTTAATACAAGGTCTAAAAATGCTCCATGATAGCTTCACCTTGACTAGATGTTGCTAACTCTTCTTAAATTTTCTTAGCCATGCTTCTTGTGATTGGACCCTTAACTAAGGGTGTGCCATCAATATGTGTCACGTAACGTTTTGAAATACAAATTATTTCAAGTAACTATTTTACTAATGAATATGGGTAAACAAATAATAGATCTTTTTCAAAACTTCTTAACATATTTGCTCGTCTTATTTTTTTTAGTCCATGTGTTCATACTAAAGAATGAATTATAATTGAAGTTTATATATGAAAAAAAGTATAATTGAAGTTTATATATGAAAATATTCTTCTTTTCTTATGGAATGTTAAGTAATGATCATATTAATGAATAGATTCCTAACCTCCCTCATGTGACTCCTTGATGGAGGAGCTTCCTATGGGATCCTTGAGGCACACACAACTTACCCTCTCTAAACAAATACCCCTTGGACACATAATACCCCCCTTGAGCCTTCTTTTGACGACTAGCAAAAATGGAGGAAAAGAAATCATCTTGATCATACATCTCTCCCATGTGAACAAAACCTAGAATTTGTGCTCCAAGTTTTGAAAATAGGTTGTGCCTTCTAGAAAGAGCATCGGCCACAATATTTTATTTTCCTTTCTTATATTTGATCTCATAAGGGAATTGTTCCAAATATTCCATCCATTTTGCATGTCTCTTGTTCAACTTGTGTTAACTCCTTAAATACTTAAGTGACTCATGGTCACTATGAATGACAAACTCTTTGGAGACTAGATAGTGCTCCCAAATTTAAAGAGCATACAACTCTTTATCATAGGTAGGGTAGTTAAGAGTGACACAAATGAGTTTTTCACTATAATAGGCAATGTGGTGTCCCTCTTGTAACAAAACTCCTCCTATTCCTACTTCACTAGCATCACATTCTATCTCAAAAGTCTTTGCAAAGTTTGGGAGAGCTAGAATGGGTGCATTGGTAAGCTTCTCTTTAAGTTGCTTGAAAGCCAACTCTTGTCTCTCTCCCCACACAAATTTCACATCCTTTTTCACCAACTCATTGAGAGGTGAAGCTATACTTGAGAAGTTAGGGACAAATCTCCTATAATAGAATGTGACAAGCTTCCACAAGGATTATGCCACAAAGAACTTTATCCTCATAGTTCCCTATAGAGAGCTTGACCTCCACTTGTTGGTCACATTCAAATCCCCTCCTTCATTAAGTCATTGAAGTTTGTAAGGTTTTGGATGGGGTTTGATTGTAGACCTAACTTTTCCACTAACCTAGTACTACAAAAATTGTAACATGAGCCACTATCCATAATGAGAGAACATGTTTTGTTGATTTTTAAGAACTCTTCTCATCATGAGGAGATCTCCCTCACAAGGGTAGGAATCTTCTCCCTCACTCTCATCCTCTCTTGTGCTTTTCTCTTTCTCTTCTTCACTATTATATGCATCAACACCCTTAGGATTATGGTCCTCTTGGATGGGCATTGTGATGAGATATGACTTCTACCTTGACATTTAAAACACTTGATCTCACTTGTGCGCATGAATGATGATGATCCCTCCTTGGGTTTCTCTTTTTCTTTCGCAAATTTTCTAGAGGGTTCCTCTCTTTTCATTTGTTTTCCCCCCCTCTTGTAGTCTCTCTTTACATATGAATTTGAGTGGTTATCTTTCAAACCTTTTCTCAAATGTTGTTGCTCAACCTTAATGCAAATATGTACCAAGTCATTTAAGTCTTGGTAGAGCAACAATTCTACTCTATCTCTAATGTCAGCATTGAGTCCACTAAAAAACCTTGAAATGGTAGTTTCCTCTCCTTCTTTAATTCATGTCCTCATCATATAGAGCTCTATTTTTCGTCTATACTTTTCCACACTCATGTTCTTTTGTTGAAGCCTTTGGAGTTTATCCATAAGCTCCCTATTGTAGTAGGAAGGTATGTGTCTTCTTCTGAGGGCACTCTTTAAGTCATTCCAATACTCTACTTGGGGGGAGTTGGAAAGTCTTATTTCTCTCACTAGGGAAGTCCACCAATACATGGCATTCCCTTGGAAGCTTAAAGTGGCTAGGGATACCTTTTTTCTTCACTCACTTGATGGAACTCAAAAAGTTGTTCCACTTTCATTTCCCAATCTAGTTATGCCTCTACATTTTCCTTCCCATGGAAATGAGGAAGGTCAACCCAAACTTCTCTAGGCTCTTGGTGTTCATGCTCCCTTCTTGGCCTTCTAGGTGGAGGAGGTTGATAGTATTTGTTCAAAATCCCAATATCCTCCTCATAGTGTGTGAGTTGTGTATTATGTTGGGAGCTTTTCCTTGAATTGCTCACACTCTTACTCCTACTTTTGCTTTGATTCAACTCTTCTTGAACTTTAACTTGTTTTGCCTTAAGTATCCTAAGCTCCTCCTCTAAGTTTTAAGATATTCATCCCTTTCAACTTTTTCTTTTTCTTTTAAAATGGATTCTTGTCTTTGCCAAATTTTTAGTAACTTTAGTTTTTTAGCCAAGTGTTGTAAACTAGGCACTTACTATAATCACTACCATTTTGGTAAGATGAAGCCTTAGAAGGAGCTTTAGACATCTTAAAGTTTTCGAAAATGTGCTATAACAAACAAACTTGTATTTCAAATTGTAATTCCTTAAGGGATTTTAAGAAGCAAAAGAACTTTGAATTCACTTCCAGGAAAGGGATTTGAATCACTAAGGATAACTTAAAATCCAAGCCTTTCTTTGCCAAAGCTACCTCAAGCCCTCTTACACCTAACCTCTCAAAGGGAATTAGGATTGAAAAGCAAGTAGACTCACACTAAACTACAAAAAAAAGCAATTAAACTAAACTATGCAACTTGGCCATGAATTACAAGTCCAAACAAATACAAAGTTACAAATCCAAAAATTGCAATACAAGCAAAGATGTTGTGTATTCCTCTCCAAGTGTTTCACTCCTTTTTCTTCTTCTCTCCAACTCAAGCTTTGAGGTCCTAAGAGGTCTCTAATGCCTCCAAGGGCTTCCTCTAGTCTTAGCCAAATTTCAAAAGTTCCTACACCACATTACAATTCCAAAACTGAGAGTAGAATGTCAAGGATAAAGCCAATAAAAGCAAAATATGAACAAAGCTCTTCAAAAGGAATTTTAGGATGATATAATCGTGAGTTCGGAAGGAGACAAGCAAGAAAATAAAGGCTAAGAACAAAGGTTAGGCACACAAAAGAAATACCTAAATAAAAGTTCTAGAGATCACAAAAACCAAAAAATACTAGAGTAGAAATGGTGTTTTTTGTCTTTACAAGCCTTAAGCCAAAGGTGTACTATTGACAATCTTTTGCTTGCATCAAATGCATGAAGCTTGGCTACTGGACAGAGCACATATATCAAGTAAATCATCCCACCAAATCAACATTATAGTTCTTACACGACTTTTGGTGGTAGTGGTCCCCTTTTCTACTTTTACTTTTCACTTTTTGTTTTTGTTTTTCTACTTTTTCTTACTTTTGATGTACCCAATGTTATGATTCTTTTTTTCTCTTTCTTTTCACATTTTCCAGCACCAACACACACCCCACTACCGCACTAAATCTGATTTTGAAAACACTTTTGGTAGCTTAAAGGTCTAAGAAGCCAAAATAGAAGAAAAACCTACTAGAATCAAAATAGGGCATGAAACTGAAACAAACATAAAGGAGACTTAACTCTAGGAATTTATCAATGATCTAATGACAAATATGAACTCAAATATGTACAGAAAAAGCACTCAAAAGGTGGTATATGGTGCAATTTTAAAAACAAAGAAGAACATATATTTTTGTGATTTTCGAAAGCTCAAAAGTAGGAGAAAATGACTTTAAAAGGACTAAACATGACTCTAGACAACATGGATAGATTTGAAAATAAAAATGACCCAAAAAACATGAGATGACCAAATGGTAACATGAAACAAGACTCAAAAAACATAAAATCACACAAAAAACACAAAATATGGAAGCCTAAGCATAAAAAAGCATGAAAAACGCTGATGCTGGCAAATCTGACCTTTATTGACTATTTTGCTCATAACCCTCTCCACAGAACTCCAAATGCGTTCATTCTTTTTTTGTTGGAAACTAGACTCAAAGGGATTTCTTTTGATATAAAGAACGCAATTTTTGGACCACTAATCTAGCTGCAATATTGTTTTAAAAATAGCTCAGGTTGCTGCTAGTACAGTTTTTGTGTGGAAAAGAAGTTGATTTGGAAACAAGACAAGAAAGAAAAACACATGAACACAAAGAATAACAATAACATTGGTAAGGAACAAGAAACTTAGATCTTGTAAAACCAAAGCTCTTGATACCAAATGATAGACTCCTCCTCAAGCTAGGTTGGGCCAAAGCTTGAATGGTGACTATGGTGGATGGTGGATTTGCGGAAGCTTGGTGTTGAGAGAAAATGACTCGATTTTGGTGATTTAATGGTGGGATGAAGGTTGTTTATGGAGCTCTAACAGAGTTTAGTCCAACTTTAGAGAAAGGGGTGCTAGAGAGACCTCTTGGGATGCTCTAGCAAGTGACTAAGAGAAGAAGTATGACTCAAAAATAATTTTGGTAGCCAAACATTATCATTCTCAAAGGGCCAAATACATGGGGGACACCTCTATTTATAGAGTAAGGTGTCTCCAAAATGGTTCAAACCCTAAAATGCTAACATGCACCAAAACCCTAAAAATGCAATCTTGGTGGAGGAGAGTTTGACATGTGGCAATAAATATGCTCCATGATGGCCCAAGTGAAAAGGAGTTTAACTTCATCTTGACTAGATGTTGCTAACTTTTTTTGAATTTGCTTAGCCATGCTTCTTGTGATTGGACCCTTAGCTAAGGGTGTGCTATCACTT
>Ga0099823_1008219_pt1 | contig 10616 bp, 10 predicted proteins | sample CowpearedBW_FD_76831 | JGI IMG/M metagenome (GOLD analysis project Ga0099823, IMG submission 76831) | Root nodule microbial communities of legume samples collected from California, USA - Cow pea red BW | ecosystem: Host-associated > Plants > Roots > Nodule | place: USA: California | collected... | reverse complement strand
TTTTTTGTGTGTTTTTTATATATATATATATATATATATATATATATATATATATATATAACTTTAATAATTATTTTAATTATCAAATATTTTATTTATGATGATATTTAATTGTTAAAATATATAATTTAATATAATATTTTTTATAGTGAAGGTGGAACTTACAAAGCATTTGTATTTGGATTAAAATGTAAGTATCCAAGCAAGTGGTTATAAGTAGAGATGTCAAAAAAATCTGTACCCACTAGTATACGCGGATAAAATTCGGAACAAGTAGGAAATATGCACCAGTGCAGAAAGGGCTTTCTGCCCCAGTTATTTTTCACATTTTGCCTCGGGTCTGAAACCGAGGCATATTGGGGCGATGTCACCTTTTGGCCTCGGTTATCACCCGAAGCCATAGAACCAATTTTATGCCTCGATTATGGTTAAAACCGAGGCCATATGTGAGTTTTTTGCCTCGGTCTTGGTGAGAACCGAGGCACAATCCCAATTAAAATATTCTCATCGTTTATCACAGGTAAAAACTGAACAGGCGACGAAGGTGCCTCCATCTTCTTCATCGCCTCCACCGCCATAGCCTCCGGGCCAATAATTCTTGGATTCCTAACATCAATAAAAAAACCTCACTGTTATATACTCTTCTCCTCAACCAAGCATCAAACATAACTCGAATGCAGAATGATATGTATTACTGATACCATTCTCTGATCAAAATTGGAGTTTCCTCTTAGAATGGAAGAAAACACAACATCTGAGTATTGCTCTTTACCTATTTGTTTCTAGTGAATGACATTTACTGTGAAATTCTGTTCTGATTATGAGCTTTCTAGGTAGTATGTACGCATGTATTGATGTGATGATGATTGTTACCTGTTGCACATCTTCCCCATAGTGAGTTTGAAAATGGCTTCCCCACTGGCTCAGAGAGTGCGACGAAGATCACTGTCGGTGAACGTTCCAATCAGACGGTACCGGTCATCGATCACAAGGAGGCATTTGCATCCTTTACTCATCAGTTCCACAAGCTGGTCCATAATCAAATCCGATTCTCTGCAAATCGGAAGGTCGTCCTGATTCCTCATCACATCCTTCACCTGCAATTCAAATTCGCAATTCAAATTCCAATCAGACAACAACAAATTAGGGGAAAACAAATGTACATGCAAGGGAACGGAAAGATGACCTTGAAGATGAGACTCTTCCCGATCTTGCCGACTGGATGGTTCGCGGCGTACTCCTCCTTGGTGAGATTCCTGGCCTCCATGAGCACGATGGCCACGGTGTCCCCGAAAACCATCTGAATAGCGGTGGATGTGACCGGCGCAAGGTTGAACGGACAGAGCTCTCTCTGGAGAGGCAAATGCACGGCCATGTCGCACGCCACGGCCAGCGCGTTACCTTCGACGGAGGTGAGCGCGTTACCTTGAATGGGTTAATTTTTTATCAATTGGTTTTAAAAAATCTCTATTTATTTGTAAACTGTCATTCAACACTATTTAAATGAGTTATTTTCACTTTGTTTGAAATTTATAAATATTATGCTTTGTATTTTTATTTAAATTTATAATTAAAATATATTTTTAAATATTAAAATTTTCTTTTGTAAATATATGCAGATGCCCGTGGATATTAAAACAATATGCGGGTTGAGTATAGGTATTGATAAATATTTATTCACGATAGAGTACAAAGGAACTACTACCCGTATCTTACCCGTCCAACAGAATATTTAAAGTGATTACTAAAAGTCGAAAAAATAACAATTAAACATAAAAAGTAACATATATAACTAAAATTTAAAATTGTTAAAGTTACTCTAAAATTGTCTAAAGTCACCCACATAATTTCGTTTAGATATATTTTAAAGGTAAAATGGAATTCAATAATTGAGAAAGTAAGTAGTAGTTCGAACATCACAGTTAAGTGACATGATATGTCAACACAACATGTTGTCATTCTTGGTTGATTAGAAAGCAGTTTTTGGATGAATTTTTTCAATAAAAATGTTCATAAAACTAGAAACTATTTGTTTCATTGTAAGGTATTTTATACATTATTAAATTAGTTCTATGTAAGTTATATCCCTAGTAGTTTTGTACTATTTAAGGATTGAGATGAACAAGTGAAAGAAGAGAATTTGAAAAGTTATGAAGACCACCAATTGCTTGATTTGTATATGGTTTTCAGAAGAAACAAGTTGCTTATTCTTGTGTTTATTGTGTAGGTTAATTTTGGTTTTAATTTTGTTATTTATAGAGGATATGTCTGCATTTTTTTACATTTATTTTCTTCATGAAGAAATAACCAAAATTTTGTTGACAAATTAAATAGTATAAGGATTTATTAAAAAGAAAAACTTGAAAGACTTAAACATTGTTTAAGTGACCGTTCGATTTTTCAGCAACGGTCATATTTTTATGTAAAATATGATATTTTTAAGCGTGAAACTATTAATTGTTATACTATTATTTAAATGCATGAAAGTTTGAATTGCCATATTTTAATTAATCATTATTTATTCACTCAATCATATCTTTCTGGTATCTAATTTTCTAACTCATTGAATTATTGAGCTAGATGTAGTTTTCAAATTGAATTCATGGCATGGCAAACACGTTAGAGTTAGGAATTGAAAATTGATAAAACAGAATTCAGGCCAATTGAATATAAAAATGGTGAATTATTTCACACACTACAGTTAGAACTGAGATTGATTTCATTGAGTGCACGTGTTTGTTGTGGTCTTGGTGTATATTAGTGATTAAGGTGGTGCATAATTGCTTTATCATTTTTTCATTCTGGAGTAATTTCGCATTACAATATAATTTTGAGTTAAGACAAAAAAATAGTTAGTTGACCTATTTCGAATCATCTTTCTTGTTAAGATTATTGGGCAGGTCCGGATTGTTTAATCTATTTGGATCATCGTGTTTGTTTGGTTCGTTGGACCTGTCTCACAAATAATAATATATTTTTTATGTAGAAGATGAAAGCTCATAGATTAGTCCTGGTCTACAGGTCTTTTATAAGATTTTTGGCCCTCTAAATTTTTTTGATGGAACTTTTTTTCAATGTGAACTTTTTTTGCCGTAGTCCACATGGATCAGGATCAAACCCTGTGGGCTAGGCCAAATCCTCCTCACACTCTTCCATACTACAACCCTCTTTGGCAGTTGCCTCAAGAAGCTTCAAGCCTTAAAGTTTAACAATCCCTCTCCATTCCCACAAAGGGATACATCTTGCTTCCTCACGATCCCTCCTTACCCATCTCTGCTATCATACCACTCGTGTGGATTTGGGTTCAAACCCAAGCAGACAAGTAACCGAAATTCCTCAAAGTTCATAGGGTCACATTTATTGTTGGATCCACAGGTTCCATGGTTATCACAAGAACAGTAGGTAGATTCTAAAAGAATATTACAATGGTAATAACTATTATTATTATCGTGAATTTCATAGGAGTTCTTTTTGCATGTTGGTTCACAATAAGATATGCTTCTTTTTTGGTTCTTGATATAGCAGACCCATACTAGTAATTTGTTGCTACATATACGCAGTTTTGCACCCATCCTAACTTAATGGATAGATTTTTGGCGTATTCCATAAATGCTATTGTACTAATACACACCCATTTTTGTTTGACCAAGTAAAGTTGGTGTTGTGAACTTGGTTGGACTGATTTAAATATGGTGGGATAGGGGTCTTGGTGTGGTTATCTTGTGTTGTCATGGATAATCACTTTGTATACTGTGGCAAATGGTTGAGATGCATGAGGTGGTGTTTGGGAAAAGGTTTGACAGATACCATAATCTTGTGTGTAAAAAGAACAATGATATTTTAACTATTAAATTTTAACAATTTTTTCTGTAAAAATGGAAAACTAGTGAACCACTCAAAAGATGCTATCTAAATAGTTTTTGTGACATACTTAGTGGTAACCTTGTTGCTCTCATTGGCTATTAAGTCTTTGAAAACTTTGTTGATGACATCATCCTCAACAAAACGAAGGCAAAACCTGTTATATTTGTAGTTTTACCAAATTCAAAATGTATTGTTCTTAAAGGCAATATTGGAATTATATTGTCAATACATTTCATGTTTAAGGATAATTTCTACTTGTCTAAATAACTAGTTTACATATTTAAAGTTTATTTAACTTTTAATGTTTATTTGTACTTTATAAGTACGTACATGTTAACGTTTTCATTGATTAATTTTATACTATATAATACTAAGCATCTTATTTTTCCGAAAGCGGTTAAAATTAAAGAATAATATTATTATTTACTAAAAAAGTGGCATCTAAATTACAGTTAAAGTTTATACTATATAATACTAAGCATCTTATTTTTCCGAAAGCCATTAAAAATTAAAGAATAATATTATTAGTTGCTAAAAATGTGGCATCTAAATTAGAGTTAAATTACTGACTAAATCAAAATTGATAATAAATTTTAATTACTAAATCAGTCACTAATCGATTACTAATTCAATCACTGAATTGGTCATTGATTCAGTCACTATGAACTAGTAACCAAGAAAATAATGATCGAGTTAATTGATTATTATATTAGTCAGTGATCGATTTTAGTCATTTAGCGACTGAAATTTTGATCACTATTTCATGTTTTTTTTATAGTGTATTTTATTATACATCACTAGTCACTTGTGTCAATGTCATATTTAAATATTAATTATTTAATCCTATTATTATTACAACCTAGACAGGCCCAACGACTCGAATAGGACCAATGACCCGGAAGGGCTCGATGAGCTGGATGGGCCTGATGACCCGGACAGGCCCTACGATGCGGACAAACCTAATGATCAGAACGGGCCCGACAACTCGGACGACCTTACGACCCAGACAACCAGAATTGGCCCGATGACTCAAACCGGCCCAGCGACACGGACGAGCCCAATGACACGGAGGATTCTGTTCGGATCGTTGGGCTCGTATGGATCATCGGGCCCGTCCGTGTCGTCGGTCCCATCCAGGTCGTCGGGTCCATCCGGTTCGTTGGGCTCGTTTGGCTCGTTGAGCCTGATTGGATCATCAGGCTCGTTCGGGTCATTGGGCCCATCTGGGTCATCGGTCTCGTATGGGTCATAGGGCCCATCCGGGTCGACGGGCATGTCCATGTCGTCTAGCCCGTATGGGTCGTAGGGCTCGTATGGGTCTTAGGGCCCGTTTGGGTCGTCGGGTCCATACGGGTCGTCAGTACCATTCGGGTCGTTAGGCCTGTTGGGCCCGTTCAGGTCATCGGGCTCGTCCGGGTCGTTGGATCTGTTCGGGTCGTTGGGCCCATCTAGGTTATAGGGCATGTTCGGGTCGTCAGGCCCATCCGGGTCGTGGGATCCGTCCAGGTCGTTGGGCCCGTCTAGGTCGTAGGGCTCGTCTGGGTTGTCGGGCACGTTTGGGTCGTAGGGACCATCCGGGTTGTCGAGTCCATACGGGTCGTCAGGCCCGTCCGAGTCGCCGGGTCCGTCCGAGTCGTCGGGCCCCTTTACGTCATCAGGCTTGTTTAGGTCGTAGGGCCTGTCCATGTCGTCGGGTCCGTTTGGGTCGTCAGGGTCGTCCATGTCGTCGAGCCCGTCCGTGTTGTCGGGTTTGTCCTGGTTGTCGGGCCTGTCCGGGTCATCTAGGTCGTCAGGCCCTTCCGGATAGTCGGGCCCGTTTGGATCATCAGGCTCGTTCTAGTCGTCGTTTATGTCGAGGTCGTCTGGCAGGTCCGGGTCGTTCAATCTATTCGGGTCGTCGTGCTTGTCCGATTCGTTGGGCTTGTCTCACAAATAATAATATATTTTAAAAAATAATATATTTTTCATGTGGAAGATGAAAGCCCATGGGTTGGCCCTGGCCCACAGAGCTTTTGTAGTGTTTTTGGTCTTGTAAATTTCTTTGTTGGGAACTTTTTTTTAATGTGGGCTTTTTTGACCCTGGCCCACATGGGCCAGGGCCAAATTGACACCTCTAAATGAGATAAACTTAATCTTGAAAACAAATATAAACAAAGTTGGAATAGACATACAATTTGTTTGAAACGTGGCACCACAAAGCTTGAGTTTCCACTCTCACTTGTCAACACTTCTATTTCTTCACAGTTCTACAATTGTATCAAATATTACTTTCATGGATTGTGGAACGGATTCGGTGAGTCTGATATCCCATCTGAAATTTGAAAAACAAAGATTTATTATATAAAAAAAAAAATCAAAATGTGATGAACCTTGTACCAATTCATTGTTTTGAAATCTTTTTCTCATTATTGACTATAAGTTTTAAAACACATCAACCTCTGAAATGCTTCTGTGAAAAGTTGAAGTTCCTCAACAGTGCCATAAGCGTCATAAGTATCATCCAAAAGAGCAATAACAGCGGCCAATTTCCCTAAAGTGATTCTTGCATTACTATATTCAGGCAGGTGCGACATGCTCAACGACCAAAGATAACACTCAACCATGCTGTCTCTACCGTGAGGAACCTTTTTCTCAAAGTTTGACTTTTTCCACCACCTAAAAATAAATGAATAAGACCTTCAAAATTTAAACATGGTCTATTATAAATTATCTTGAACTCTAAATAAAAATATGATTAAACAACAATATCATTTTTTACGTGCTTAAAGATGAGTGATACAATCTTATTAATTGCATCAATCATTTAAGACGAGATTGTTTAATTTTACTTTTATTTGAGATAAGTTAGACTATCCCGTAAAGGTGATCTAAAATTTTTAGTTTCATGATATAGTTGGATATGAATATGAGGTTACTATTGAGAAGATTTGAAGGTAAAAGACTTACTTGGTGATAGTGCCAATTTCTTTTCGATGCATTCTTTGAAGAATATTGAATTCTAATTTTGCGAATGTCAGAAGAGTTTCATCATGGGAACAATCTTGTTCATAGACAGACATGTGATACTTTGCCTCAAACCTTGGTACGCTCTTATTAATAGGGTGGTTTAAGCAATGGTTGACTTGTGCAACAGGAGATGGTTTCAGTTGGTTGACCAAGGATTTAAGTTTAGTCTTTGAGAAGTCACATATTTCATCCAGCATGTCATCTCCATGAGTTCTCATTTGTGCAGCTTCATACAAGCTACACAACCCTTCAATATCATTCTCAAGTCTTTCATTCAAGTTTCCTTCCTCATCTTTCAGAGTCTTGAATATATCTGCTCATTTAGTTGAATACATGTGTAATAGGGAGTTAATTTGATTTTGATTCTCTATGAACATTATACGTATAGAAATTGTAACGAAAAAGTATACACGTACCTGATGAAATTTGATACCCCTGTTGTCTAAGCAAACGAAAGAGTAGAGCAAGAGAGTGATAATTGTTATCTTCAATGATGGTGTTATCTTTTGTAAAACTGTCGTAAATTTGTTCCAATACATTATTAATTTCTTGTTGAAAAAGATAGGATACACTGAATGAAACGTTGGAGTGAATCAATCAGTTCTAGTTTTTGCTTGACATCTTTGTTTGATGATTGGAACATCATTTTCACTTCCTCTTTCAGTTTTTCAGCTAGTTGCTTCGTATTGTCATTGACTTCCTACAATTCAGTTGCATTACAATGCATTTAATAAAGTTTTGAATTTACATTTTGCAGGTATTGTGAACTTAGATAAATTGTAGAAGTTATCAATTTCTACCAAACTACTTTACGTTGAATTTATATATATGTATATTTATAATAGCACACTCACCTAGGTAGACTAATTAAAGATCAAAACAATCTACTATCATTGAAGGAAGGTATGTGAAGGGACAGCAAAAAGTTGAATATGTAAATATAAAATATTAGTACGAATGATTCTGAATGATATTGAAGGAAAAAATCTCCTTACATGTTTGGAGGAAAATACTTCTAGTGTTTAAATTGTTGACGTACAATATACTTCCATCATTTTTCACTGTTTCAAAGCCATTTTTGGCTCCTTTGGTGTTCATTCTTCGTCGGACGTTTTGATCGATTTTTTCAAAACTTCGAAACATAATATTGAATATAACTTCTTAAGAACATATTTTGAATGTGAAATATTAGTGAAGACACCTAAATAGCATTTTGGAGGACTCAAATTTTAAGAAACCAAAATGAAAAGGAATGAAAAGGAGAGAAATAATATCAGGATGCTGGTTAAACATATTTGAAGCAGGTTTTTTGATCGGTAGAACAAGTTGAACGTTGAGGAGAATCAAAATAATAAGGGAATGATGTTTTCTTTAAGGCAAAAGTTATGTTGTATGAGAGGCTAGAAGAGCGCATGTGCACAATCACCCACAGATGAAGGGATTCAAATTATTAAGCACATCAAACTCTACATTAACACTTCACCTAGTTATGGCTGAATCTTATATAACATTTTTGTTTACATATTTATAAATGAAAAAATAAAATATAGTACCAGTGATTCTGAATCGTTCCTGATTTATGAATCATGGATGGTTTGGGCCAAGGTTAGTGTCTGTTTAAATGATTTTTGAACATATTACGTGTCAGGATTAGTGATCATTGTTGGTTTTAGTTGTGACTGATGCAATGAAAAATCGGTTTAGTTCTATATTCTGATGTAATCAATGGATGAGACTTTTGGAATATGCTCAAGGAATATAATGACAATTTTGAACTCATAAAAGTCTAACACATTTATAAGGTTGTTAGAACATATATATTTGTGACGAGTGAGAAATTATTGGTAATTTTAGATCATACATATATATGATACATATTTAAATGTGTTAGAGCCATTATATATTAATCCAATTAATAAAGTGATCCGACTAAATTAGTGTTTTGACTAAAGCATACGTCATGAAAAGAAAAATTGTGTAAAGACCATAGAGTAATTTCTAATTTGATGAAGGTCAAATTAGAAATATTGAATCTTAAAGTAACCTAATTAGGTTATTTAAAGGGTCAGGGTCTCCTTATGAGAGCACACATAAAACTTAAGTTTCTATTCCTGTTCCTTTCTCTCTATCTCCATCAGGAGAGAAAACCTATAAGAAAATATAGGTGCTCTACAGAAGGAAGATCAAAGAATTAAATGTGCTCTAACGGTATTATCATTATGTCATATTCAAGTACGCTTTCTCACTCAGTTTACAGCATGTTTATGGGTATGGAATCATATTTATGATTGATAGCTAAAATCAATATTAAGATTATATCTATTTGTGTCAACATGACGAACTTTTGAGCATCTAAGAAAAAAACTATATTAAAGGTAGTATAGAACATCAATATATACTTTTTTAATTTGTGCTTTTTAATTTCTCCATACTTAAATTCAAGTTTAAAAGGACAAACCAGTACACCAAGACCGAACAAACACATGCAGTCAATTTTTATTTTGTTACTCCTTCATGCACAAGAATGTTAACGGGAAGGGTAAAGTACGGGTAATAGTTTTTCGTACCCTACCTGCTTGATAAACATTTGTCCTATGTCCGTCTTCATATTCATGTGAATACCTGCATAATTTTTTAATATCCACATGTACTTGCAAATATTTATAAATTTTTTAAAAAATATTTAAAATATTTGAAACATAAATTCAAATAAAATATAATACATAACATTCATAAATTTCAAATAAAGTTCAAATAACCCTTAATGTTGATTGACAATTTACAAAGAAAAAATATTTTTTAAAATCAATTGATAAAAAACAACTCATTCAAAATCAATGTGTTAATATTTTAGTCATATTTTTTTTTTAATTTCAATTAGAGTATAGCGAATAAGAGTATCACGAGTACGGGTTAACATACGGTATAAAAAATATTCATTACCCACGAGTATCCATTTATAATATATCTATTCACTACCTGTTGCGGGTTTCGTCAAAGGATATTTATGGATACGGATTTTTCAGTACAAGAAAATTTTTCTAGTAAAAACCAATTTTAAAAATAAAAAATAGTTAATTTAATATCAATTTACAAAATAAAAGATTACTAAAATAGTTATTATTATAAATAAAATATTATAATTTTCGAGATATTTGTTCATGCAAATATGAAAGAAATACTTCAGTGAATTTTCACAAAAATCGAAATCAAACATTTCCAAATCATGGGCCCCACTGTAGATCAAATCTGTAAATAATTTGGGGATGAAACCAAATTCAATTCTAACCGTAGTGTGTGATGAATTCAATTCACCATTTTTATATTCTGTTTTATCAAATTTCCATGCATTGTTCAATGTATCCGGTTAATGTGTTTACTATGCCATGAATTCAATTTGGAAGCTACAACTAGCTCCTTCAATTATCCACATTATCAATCAAATCACGGATTGCAATTGCCCAAAAAAAAAATCAGTAAATTAGAAAATTAGATACCCAGAAATTAATGGTCGAGTGAAAAAAAATAATGATTAACTAAAATATAGCAATTCAAAATGGAATACATATGAGTGTAAAAAAATTTGTATCCATAGATAAAATCTACAACGGATAAAAAATGGATATTGAAAAAAGACACTCGCGAAAAATGGGTACATGTATTTTTTATATTCACTTGTTAATGGGATGGGTCCAAATATCATAATATATATATATATATATATATATATATATATATATATATAT
>Ga0099823_1008214_pt1 | contig 10621 bp, 11 predicted proteins | sample CowpearedBW_FD_76831 | JGI IMG/M metagenome (GOLD analysis project Ga0099823, IMG submission 76831) | Root nodule microbial communities of legume samples collected from California, USA - Cow pea red BW | ecosystem: Host-associated > Plants > Roots > Nodule | place: USA: California | collected... | reverse complement strand
TTTTTTTTTTTTTTTTTTTTTTTTCTTTTTTTTTTAATTTTTTGTTTTTCTTTTTTCCCATTTTTTGGTTTTTGTTTTTTCTTTCTCATTTTTTTTTTTTTTGTATTTACAATATTGACAAGATTGAAAATGGTAATAAGTGATATGACTTCCAAGTTGGTAATAATTTAAGCAATGTAGTTTGTACTACGGCGTTTATTGTTTGAATTGAAATGACTTCATAACAAACTTCACAATTAGATTCTATGCTGTCACATTAAAGGCAAGTAATTGTTTAGCTATATAACCGTGCAGATAATGGTGAAGGGAAAATTGAAGGAATTTTTTAATTATTTTTCTTGTTCACAATTTTTTATAAGGAACACTTGGCATCTTTCGTTACTTAAAATATATTTAACAAGGTATATGATATGCAGATGGGCTGAGCGTTTGATGAAATTGGTTTTAAGGGTTAATGAGGTAGTTAGAAAAGTGCGTTCTTTTAATGTATTAATATGTTTAGTGACTTGATGTGTTTGGTTAGAGGAGAATATGAACTAGCTTGTTATTTAATTTTAATTTGGGGAGAGAGTTCTTTTATTACTTTGCGGATGAGCGTTGGTGCGACAGTTAGGTTATTGGAAGTAATGTTGCGTACATCTACCCTCATGGCCTCACCCGATCGGTTAGGTGGGAGCCTTGTGCCTTGTATGGGTTACTCTTTCGTAGTTTGCCATCGACCTTGGGCATTTTAGGTTGGGGTTTATTACTTAATTTAAATTTAAGCTGAAGACCCTACTTAGATATCGAGATTCTGCAGCTTCTCTCTTATTCATTCAAGATCAAGTATAAATGTTCCTCATTTTTGCAATCCATTTCTCTTTTCTATCAAAATGTTGTTTTCAAATCTACAAAATAGAAAAAGACGAAAACCAAAGGAAATTACTGCTTGGTGGCCTGTGTTATTTTGTATGTGATATATTTGTATATTTCTCATTTCTGCGACTCACTTATTTGATACTGAATCTTTTGTAGAAGAAATGTTTTGATACTCAGATGACCTAAAATATTTAGTTTTTTATTGTTTAGTGTACTCAGTCAACAATATTCTAAAACATTTATGTAGTATTGATACTTATAAGTCATTCTCTTTGATTGTGGAGTCAATGGGGCTTGAGCAATAAATATGTCACGCAGCTCTGCTGTCTAATCCGTGTATTCCTCACCTTGACTTCCATGATCAGGTTAAAAGGTTTGGTTTCTATCCCCAAGGTTCAGCCACGATTTGCTATTGCTATCTGGAAGAAATACCCAACCATGAAGTCGCTCTTAAGTGTTTATATGGATCCTAGTAAATCGGTATGCGTTGTTAATATTTACTTTGTTTTCTTTTGACCTTCCTGATTTGATTGCAGTAAATTTGGCCACTAAGAAATGTCATCTGTTTGACATCTTTTAGTTCCTTTCTTTACAAATAATTGCTGATTAAAGAAAGGATGACAAGTTATGAGAAGGAAAAATAAGATTCTGGTTTTATTGGCACAGGAACATGAGAAGGAATTTTTACTTAAAGACTTGATGACAGAAGGTTTGGTTGGTGGTGACCGAAGGCTAGGTGAGGTTTGTTCAAAGAGGGTATATAGAATTCTAATGGCGCAAAGTGGATCCATTAGAACCGATGATGTCGAGAATGGTGCCGATTTCTTTGAACGTCAATTATGAAGAGCTTTCCCTTGTATGTTAACTCTCTCTAACAAAGGCTGTCTAATGTGAATATGAAACGTGTCAACCTTTTAGATCTTTAATAGATTTTTACATTTATAAGAAACTTAAATATATTATTAATATTTATATTAGTGATAAATTATGTGACATTTTCTCATCCCTAATGAAGTTATGGTGCTGATTGATTATTATCGGGTGATAAAATGAAGTTAGTCATAAAAAATTAACATTAAATGAACAACTTTATATCTATTATTACTCCCTTTTTATGTTGTGATTGTATTTGTAAAACATAATTTAACTAAAATGTAGGAAGAGAAAGAGAAATTTAAGATAGATGATGACAGAGAGAGATAAAGAAAAAAAGATTGGTTCGCATATCTTCATCATGGGAAAAAATGATTTAAATAATTATAAATACACAAGAAAGCATTCAGACTTAAGTCAACAAGAATTAGAACAGAAATTAGAAAATCACATGTGGTGGCTCAATTTCTGAACTGGGAGTAGAGGCTTGATAGTTTGTCTGGATGAAGGCGAAAATCCAATGCAGAAATGGACTTACGCAATGGACCAATTTCATTGCCTTCATTGCGATTGATCATATCAATTATTGAGGCTTGTAAAAGGGTATAGTTTTTTATGTTCTTAAGAGCATTAGGATGGCCCTCTGTTTTAGGAGATTTTCTCACACTGGAGAGAAAAACTGGGGATATAGATGCATCCATGCTCGTGCTCCTCTCCTTCATAAAATCTGACCATGTCTTGCTTTCATTTTTTTCAATTTCTTCACCTTTCATGTCTTGTGCCACACTCTTCTGTTGTCACAACCAAAACCTCACAGGTTATAAATAGATAGCACAACCATATAACAAAATAGTCCCTTAAATAAGCAAATTAAAGCAGCATGATCTTATTAGAAAATGTTAAAAAAATGTATCAAACAAATTTTAGCAGCATGATCAAAGTGTTTAGTTGGATATATTGTAAAGCTTACCCCTTTCAATGATGATTCGGAGTCTCTCCTGCTTTGTTCAGAAGTATTGTTCTTTCGTGATTGGTTCATGTTGCATGCACTTGTTTGAAATACATGCCCTTTGTTTTTCAGACCCTTTCGCCTTAATTTGTCATGAAAAAGCATGTTATCAATTTCAAGAGCACATAATTACTTCTACACTTGTTGTCTAGCACTATTGATAATGAATAATAAATGATAAGATTAGGCCAACCAATCTCATTGTACCTTTTTCGTCTTTTTGTTTGTGAGTATTCACCCTCGTCTTTGTATATTACTGCTAAAGCTGAAACGTCGCATGCTAATGGACTTGACTTGAAAAACTATATACAATGGTAAACACTTATTATATTGCAATTTGAGATAATATGATTTTGGGACACACTGATGTAATATATAGGAAATTATATTAGTTCTTATTACATAAGGAAAATAGAAGTATATAGGTATGAGACTTGAAAATTAATTTATATAATACAAAATCCTTGCTAACTGCAAATACCAATAGACTAATTCAGGACATGATCTTGTTGCCAATCAATAATATATATGCAGCAAATTTAATGATGAAGATCTTATACTTAGTCTTCAGGTTTAAAAGAAAATGTGAATTTAGTTCATTATCTATTTCTGAAATTTGACTAGAAGTATAAGAATCGCAAAAGCTAGAAATATTTTGTAAAGACTGGCTTTAACATCTGAAATATTAAGAAAATTGTCAAATACATTAACATCTTTTAAGAGTTATTGTATAATTCATTCAGTATAAAAAGGTAGATGAAACAAAATTGATGAAACTGCACATGTAACTGACTTGGCTTTGAAGAGCAGAAGCAGCTGTGGCACGTGCATGAGAGTCTAGATGAAGAAGTGTAGTCAAGAGAGAAGAAGCAGAGGAAGGAAAATCCTTAAAGTTTTCATCATAGTTAGCTTTGTAATGTAGTGGTGGAAATAAGCTTGTCGTTAGCTTCCTTCTCATCCAATAATCCGCAGAAGGTGTACCACAAAGTTTGAAGATCATGTGAAGTTGTTCAACCTACATGCACAAACAAAAGTGTTTAATACAATATCACACTCCATACAAAAGTTGTTTTTTAGTACAATAAAATATAATTAGACATTATAGATATTACGATAGAAAATTTAAGTTTAACTCAACCTCATAAAACTGACTCATTAAAGTGATATTTGTCTTAGTTATAGTCGAGGTGGGATCTCGACACACCCTTACATTGAAAACATCATGGCGGGTGTCTAATAACAAGTGACACGATATGTCCAAATCTCAACTACAATAGACTCTCATGATTCTGATACCGTACTAAGATAGTGCGTTTAAATTTAACTAAATCATACAAAACCTACCAATTGAGAATCTACCAAATGCATTCATGCATTCAAACAATTCATATTCCATAAATCAGACTTAGAATACGCAAATGATATCTGAACCATCCAAGAATGTGATTTATCATTGCTTGAATATATGAGCTTAGATGAATCATCATTGTGTATGTTATCTAAGCTAAAAAATCTCACCATTTTGTTACAATGCAAGTGAAGTCTTACCTCTGTTCTCCCAGGCATAAGTGGCCTTCCAAGGAACATCTCAGCCAACAAGCACCCTGCACTCCATAGATCAATTTCATATCCATAATCTGTTGAACCCAAAAGAAGTTCAGGAGCTCTATACCAAAGTGTCACCACTCGATTTGTGAAAGGCCCTTCAGGTTTCATAGCAAAAGAATTTGCTAACCCAAAATCTGCAATTTTTAGCACTCCCTTTTTGTCTACCAACAAGTTGGAAGGTTTAATATCTCTATGCATAACTCCTCTCTCATGACAGTGCTGTAGCCCCAGAAGCAATTGCTGCATATAACACTTGATCTGCATAAATTACAATACCAACAACATGAACAACATAAACAACATAAATTACAATAGGATTAAATATGTTTTTTTATCCCTTAACTTGAAAATTAGAATTGGTCCATCTTTGAAACTTTTGTCCAATTTAGTCTCTTAACTTTAAAAAATGCATGGATTTAGTCATTTTAACCGAATTTTGTTAAATTTATTTGACGTTTTAAATACGTTTTATGATAACATTTGAGTTATTTACACCATTTAATACATTTTCGCTTCAATGTTAGCTAAGAAACACATTTGAAACGTCAAATAAACTTAACAAACTTCAGTTAAAAAGATTAATTCTATGCATTTTTAAAAATGGAGGACTAAACTGGTTCAAAATTTCGATTCAATTTTCATTGAAAGTCAAGGGATAAAAACATATTTAACTCGTTAATTACAGTACCATGATGCATCAAAGTTAAAGTTTGGATGAAAATGAAACCTGTGGTTCAGTGAGTTTATCCGTAGGACGAGAGATGATTGTAGTAAGATCAGAGTGCATGTAACGAAAAACAAGATAAAGACTATACTGCATCCTTGATGTTGCAAGTCCTTTGAGTTTGATGACATTGGGATGATCCAGCTTCTGCAGAATCATTATCTCTCTTGCCATAAACTTTATGCTTTCAGGATCTGATGTGTCAAACCTTACCTTCTTCAAAGCAACAATCTTTCCACTCTCCTTATCTCTCGCTTTGTATACATTGCTATAGGTTCCATGCCCCACCTGCAACCCCAAAATCACAACTTCAAACAACTACAACTCATCACAAACATAGCTATGTCTTATAGTTTTAATATTATCAACTAATTAATCAATGTTACTCACATGCAACTTTACACACACGTGTTTAGAAAATGAAATGTAGATGTTACTTTTTTATTTGCCTTTTTTGTGTACAAAGTAACAAATGTAATCAAGATTATTCTAATAAAATAGCTCTAGAAAGTAACACTCATGCATATATATAGTTGATAAAAGTGTAATCAATGTAATAATGTAAATGATAGATAAATTTTTCAAAAGGAGAGATTATAATTTGGATAATGATACTTTAACCCACTTTTTTTATCTCACTTTTAACCTATCATTATAATCACCATTAGATCATCACATCACTAAAAAGAATCAAAATAAATTATTTAACGGTGATTGAAGTAGTGAATTGAAAGTAGGTAAAAAAAAGTGAGAAAAAATATCATTATCATTTAGAAGTGTATATTGGTATCTACCTTTCCAAGTTTTTCATAGGAATCAACACTCTTGGGAACCAAGCTTTCCAACACGTTTGGTGGGATATTATCAACTAGCCATTTTGGCCAACCCTCCACAGACTCAGAGGGTGCACCAATATTCTTCTTTTCATGAGATTTCTGAGGAACATTCTCACCAACCTCATCATTCTTGTTATCGTTTCTAGCAACACCCTTTGCCTCACTATTACTATTATCTCTTTCTTTTTCATTCGACACTACTCTTTCTATCTTTTCTTTCAACCTGTTTGATGAATGCTCCTTGTTGTGGTTGTGAGTCACTGATTTGGTTGCATCTTCTTTGTTTCGTTTCAACCTTCTCTCAGCGTTCCCACGAGGAGAATATGTGGAGTTAACGCATCCCATATCGAACGATGAATCGAAACTGCAATATTTTTGTTTACGTCGTAACAAGAGATCACAATGTACTATGTAGTAGTATATAAGTACAAATCTAACTAAACACTATAATATTAAAAAATTATAAAAATAAATGCTAACCAAATTATTAATCTTTTATGCAGATATCATTACATCCCTTAATTTAAAAACAAAAAACAAAAAAAAAAACTAGTCTTTTCAATTTTGAAAAAGTACATTTTTAGTTTTTTTAATTGGTGTGAAATCTCTAAGCTCTAAACTCAAAGAAATCAAACTTTTGAAAATTTGAGGAAATAGACGGTATAAAATATAAGAAATTAAATATTTAAATGAATAAAGGGAAAAAATGGTTGATACAATTAAATGGAAAGTTTTTGGCCGGCACAAGAGTGGGAATTGAAATATAGGAAGTAACTATGTTGGTGGTGTGGGATAGATAGTTTTCTCCGTCAACAATGATTTGGTTCGGACTAATTCATCACCAAAGCTACACCAAGTTTTACATTGTTTTCTGTCTTTTTATGATGCGCACTATTTCTTTATTTTAAAAAATCGCTACTATGCAATAAATTAAAAAGAAGCCACAAATAATTAGAAAAAACATAAGGCAAGCTACTCGAAAATAACAGGCCTGAAATTCTTATTTGGATTTGCAAATCCAGGCAACTAAATCTACTTTTGAATAGCAATCACGTTCTTCCCACTTGATTCTTTCAATTCGCACCCAATAAGGTATAGTTTATTCAAGAGTAAGATGAAAGGTTCAAAAGTACAGCATGACCATTTTAGTTACATTTCAGCACATCAGCACTTGAGGATAGTTGAAATACAGAACCAAATCGTTGATGAACTATTTCAAAATTATAGGACCGCAGCGAAGCCACTGCAAAAGAGCTGAGCATTAGTTCCTCCAACTCAGTATTTGTATTCTATCAGGCTCGTATCTTTCTTTCCTTTTTCAAGTGTTTCTATTATGTACACAAAATCTCTTTTTTCTTCTTTTTCCTAAGAACGTGTCCTCAAACTAGAATAATTTGGTCAACAAATTCTGCATCTAAGCTGGCTATTTAACTAATCCGCCAATGCTAACACTGTCTTCACCAATAAGCTTCTGAGCCGGCATGCCAAGATCAAACGGTCCCATAGATTCATTCTGTGTTCAGATAGAACATTACTTATATAATAAATCAAGATATTAAACATAATAAACGTTGTAATGCTTCAATGAGGAAATGAAATACCCAATTGATGTCTGTTAACCCAAGACTTCTTTCATCGTCATATGGGCGTGAAGAAACCAACAAGCCTGTCTGAGTCTTCCCAGATGGAGGATTTGGTGAAGGTTCATCTTGATCATTGACCTTAATAAAAGCACGAGATACAATGAGTAACGATGGACAACGAAACATCCATACGACTCCAAATAGTCAGCTATAGAAACATAATCTCATTCCATGTCAATTTGAAGTCCAATTTCCATCGCAGATCCAATACAACATTAGAAGTTACTTTATTAGCAAGACAAGTTTTTGAGAAGCCTTAGGTTCATTTGAAACAGCAAATTATGTTCATTTAAGCCCTGCTAATACTACGTATTTATAAAGCTGCCATAAATTATATCATGGTATACATTGCTTCCTCAATAGCATCTTTTATTTCAAAGTTACTCAAATCAAAATCAGGGGCTATGTTATAAATTCCTTTATTTCGAAGTCAGTTATTTAAATTGGTCAAAAGATCCAAAAAAAGAAAAAACTATTACCTATCTTGTGACCTATCTCCCAAAAAAATATTTTAAAAAATTAAAGAACTTGTTTTGTGGGTTATCTAAAAAAAAGAACAGGGTAGCTTTTGCATCAGACACGCCAGCTACATGAAGCTATTTCCCATTTCAGTGACGGATAACTGACCTTTTCTGTATTGGACAACTTTAACAAGTTTGAAGAAACATCCTGACTGCATGCCACTGAATAATCCTTCCTACGACTGGTCAGCACATCTGTTGGGGAAGATAATTTCTGAAGAGGAAATGCATGACATGTTTCTTCAGCATCCAATATGGATGGGCGCAAGTCTTCAGCAGATAGTCTTGAAACTGGACGATTATTGATTTGGGCGGCAATAAAAGCATCCAATGAATCAGAAGTTACATCACACGGCTGTATGCCAGCAAATGATTTTGGATCAAGCCCACCAAAGAATGATGTTTCAGACAGGAAGGCCCCAATGCTTATATTGCTTAGACTATCAAGCCATGGAGATGATGACTGTTGAAGACCACTACTTACTCTTGGTTCATTATCCTAGTTTAGAACAAACATTAATATTTTAGAAAACAAATATTTATGATGAAATGCATTAGAAAATAAGCTTTTATTAGAACAAAACATATTAAAACTGTCAGATCATTGGCTTTCAAATTCATTTTAAATTCAGGACCAACCAACAATGGATTTCAATATGCACGAAAAGTAACCAATTGATTTTGTAAATTTTTTAACACGTTCCAAAACTTTTCCAGCACTTATGATTCAATAAAGCAAACCATCAAAAAAACCATTTTGACGCTCTTTGAATATAAAACTAAAATTTGTAAACCAGATCAACCAGAAAGACCCATATCTCCTGCTAAAATTGTGTACAGCCTATACAACTATCAGCAAGTTCTTATAATGCACAGGAAATTATCGAATTATCAGCTTTTCATAGGATCAACAGCTGCATTTCCTACTTTCTGAGCCACAGTTTCACTTACTGCAATGCCCACATCAGTTTCTCTGTATTCTTTGCTTGCCTCAACCATGTCCTGTTCACCACATAAAGTTTCCTCTAATTTAGCAGTGGCGCCTCCAGCTACAACAGGCTTATCGGGAATTGGTGTTGAAGGTATACCAGAAGATCTGGGTTCATGTGCATAGAACCAGCCATACCTTAAAGAGAGAACAAGTAACAGAATATTTATAAACAACCTAATTTCCGCATAAAAATAGGAAACATGAGATAGAAGATGATCAGAGATAATACTTCAACCGAAAAATTGCAGGGCTTCCAACAGCAGCATAAACAGCAGAGGCAGTTGTACCAGTGTCATTAATGGTCCATCTTCTACAATCAGATATATTTTCCATAACATCACATGGAAAAAGTATAAGCTGCCCTTTGGCTATACTTGAACTTCCCCACTTCTTTCCAAGGTGTTTTAATATTGAAGATATTTTCTTTCGACCTCGAAGTGTGAGTTCCAAATAAGGATTATGCCCATCCTAAAAAGAAAAATAATCGAAGCATCAAGACCTGCTGCATGTAGATTAGGACAGACAAAAAATGTATCCAAATTTGCCAAAACGCTACACAAATCACCCTGTGACCTTTTCAAGTCCTATGCGAGTTCCTTCATTAATTGGGAAAAGTTGTAACTTGATTTTTGAGGAAGTGGGCATTTCTCCAGAATGAAGTTCAATAGCCCCTCTATTTTCTGTGATAACGGTATTTTTCTTCAGAAGTTCTGAGCACGTAATCATAGGTTCCTTAAACAGAAAATGTCGATTCTCTTTATCATTCAATAACTCTTCACTGCATCCTAAACAGTAAAATATTTAACTGTTAAACAAATGAACAAGATAGTGGCAACTGAACATTTCTGTGAAATTGAATATAGTGTCCCCACGTCCAAGAAAATAAAAGATTCAAACCCAGTGCATTAAGAGGGATGAAACTGTGAAACCAAAACAAAAATGCATCACCTCTTGCCTTGTGGTCCAACTTATTTGTTCTCTTAGGAGAATTTCTCACTCCAATGGATCCTGTCTTTAAATTGCACTTTGCAGAAGCCTTCGCAACTTTGCTTTGTTGTGACCTACCCTTTTTCATCATAGCTGAACCCTCCCAAAACCGATGGCAATGAAAATAATCCTCGTTGTAAAAACAGCAAATATTGGCCAAAAACAAAGAGAAGGCACTGAAACAACAATTTAGATGAAGATATTCAATGACTAAAGAATAGTGAAAATTAAGTATTACCAGAAAATTCATCAAAAAAAAAAAAATCATCCAGGCTTGCTTTCAGTACCCACTATTCTGACGTCACAAAACCAAACAGATAATAACATAAATTTAAGTTAAAGGGTACCGAGTCCTAACACATGTTATCAGATTGGACTCCTGTACTCAAAGTTCACATACATAATCAAGAGGAATTTCTTACTTCTCATGTTAGAATCAAACATAACGTACATGTATAACATGTATATTAATTATGCAGACACATAAATCACCTTCAAATTAGTTAAAAAAAAAAAAAACAAAAAAAAAAAACAAGAAAAAAAAAAAAAAATAAAAAAAAAAAAAAAAAAA
>Ga0099823_1008212_pt1 | contig 10622 bp, 10 predicted proteins | sample CowpearedBW_FD_76831 | JGI IMG/M metagenome (GOLD analysis project Ga0099823, IMG submission 76831) | Root nodule microbial communities of legume samples collected from California, USA - Cow pea red BW | ecosystem: Host-associated > Plants > Roots > Nodule | place: USA: California | collected... | reverse complement strand
TTTTTTTTATCTCTAACCACTGCATTGTAAATTTGATCCAGAGGGTAGATTCGGCAAGGTGAATCAGGCTGGCATTGATTACTATAACAGGCTACTTAACCTACTTCTCGCCAGAGGTTTCATTCTTTTGTTATCATTGTTATTCTTCTTCTGTACTTTTTCTATCTCTAACTCTTTTCATTCTCTGATTTTATTTCAGGAATAGAACCTTTTGTGACAATTTCACATTATGATATTCCTCAAGAAGCTGTGGATAGATACGACGGTTGGCTAAGTCCTGAGATTGCGTAAGTACTTCTGATATCAACGCATAATAAAAGTAAAATAAAAGAGTATGCTCACAGATATACGTTGATTTCTGTAGGAAGGATTTCACGTATTATGCAGACGTATGCTTCAAGAACTTCGGTGACAGAGTGAAATACTGGATCACATTTAATGAACCAAACGTTGCATTTATTCGTGGCTATAGAATTGGGATATGGCCACCTGGTCGTTGTTCTTGTTCATTTGGGAATTGCAGCGTTGGTGGGAACTCAGAGAAGGAACCTTTCATTGTAGGCCACAACTTTCTCTTAGCCCATGGCTCTATCGTTGAACTCTACAGAACCAAATATCAGGTAACATAAAAAGAACGTGTAAGGCAAAATTTACACTAATGAATCATATTTCTATAGTTCAAGTAAGGTTAGTTATGAGAGAAATAGATAGAGTGAATTAAGAGTTTGTCGAAATATGAGGAAGCTTACGGGAAATGTTTGAATGGCAGAAAATTCAGGGAGGGAAAATTGGACTTGCCTCGCATACCATGTGGTTTGAACCCATCAGCAACTCCACAGAAGACAAGATGGCTCTTGAGAGAGCTCAAGCATTTTATATGAATTGGTAAATGGCTTTGTTATATTTTGTCATTGAATGAATTCATGCATGCATGCATGAATGGCTTCTTCAAAATTGTTTATGCTGGTGAAACATGCAGGTTTTTGGACCCAGCTATCCGAGGGGATTATCCAAAAGAGATGCGTGAAATATTGGGAGACGACCTCCCACCAGTTCCAGAAATCCTAAAAAGACTGAAACCTTCAATAGATTTCATTGGAGTAAACCACTATACCAGTTACTTTGTAAAGGACTGTCTCCACTCAGCGTGTGAAGAAGGAGGACTAGGCTCTACAAGAACAGAAGGTTCTGCTCTGACATGGGCTCATGTCGATGGCAGGACCATTGGAAAACCGGTGTGTATATATGAAACCCTGTGTTAATAGCTTTTGTAGATCGAAGACCATGCACCTGCAATTTGGAACATAATGTTAATCATTGAGAGTTAATGCATGCAGACTTCACTTGAGTGGTTGTTCATTTACCCACAAGGAATGGAGAAGATTGTGACTTACATTTGGGAGAGGTTCAAGATACCAATATTCGTTACCGAAAATGGTGAATACAAATACCGATCACTCTTTTTTTAACATTTCTAACATTATTACACCTATTTTTTTCAAGTTAGTTCTTACAAGTTTATTAATATGGACAAAAAAAGATTAATTGATAAAACTTGATTAACTGATATTATTAACAATTTATCTTCCTACCTTGGTTTGAATTGTATATGTTGTCTTGCACAGGAGTTGGGTGGAAGGAGAGCCCCAACCTCACCATTAATGAAAGGATCAATGATGAGGACAGAATAGACTACGTGCGTGCTTATTTGGATGCCTTGGTTACAGCAATGAGGTGTTGATATACCCATCTTTGTTTGAAAAATATACAAACCAAACTTGCACAATTTTGATTTTTTTTTGTCTTGATAAAATATTAAGAAATAAGTAATTATGATAAGGCATTGTTGGTTAAGAAAATGTTTGTTGCATGGAACAGGAAAGGAGCAGACGTGAGAGGGTACTTTTTGTGGTCTTTGCTTGACAACTTTGAGTGGACCGATGGATCTTCTATAAGGTTTGGACTTCATCGTGTGGACTATGACACTCTGGAAAGAACTCCAAGAATGTCTGCTTCTTGGTACAAAAACTTCATTGCTCTTCATGGCTTTGGCCCAGCCACCAAACCTCTACACAGTCAAGAGTGACAAAGAATGAATGGAATGGTATATGATTTGGTTTCAAGGAAAAATAAGAGCAGTTATTTTCCTTCGTGGTATTATTAGTGGGCCACTGAAACGGAAGCAGAAGATGCTCACATGGATGAAAGTCTACGTGTAATTCCTTTGTTTTTTTATTTTTGTGATATATCGTCCAGTACAATACCTCGTTATGTTTTTGGTCACGTCCTGCTCATTTACTCATTTTGGATTGGACTTTGTCAAATATAGGCGAGACAAGAAATTAATGGGGGTGGAAGAAGTTTAAGTGTGGAAGTGTGTAATTAGTGTTGTTGTTTTCTGTAGACTTTTGGGGCCCAATCTTCTTGTAAGTGTCATTTGTAATGTATAACAAACAATTGGGATTTATCATTGGTATATAGGTCGATTCAAAGTCATATTTTATTAAATTTATATGGATGATTGAAATTTAGAAGAAAATGATGATGATGATGATGATGATAAGTTCTACTTTATGAATGTTACACAAAATTTAAAACACGGTATATTTTGGTTTCATTAAAATGACTTATTTATTTTATACATATTATTATTCATTAAATTTAATTTAATGTTTCTTGATAAGAATTTGACTTTATCTGTATTCTTCTGTAAGGATAAAATGTTATAAAAGATACTAGAGATTAGAAATAATTATAAAATGAAAACTTGTCTTAATTTAAATAAATACCTGTTTATGTAAATATATTTCCACTTGGTTGCATCCTTTTCTATTTACTTACATTTCTTTTAACAAACTAGTTCATGCACTTTTGTCTTTGTATGTTTTGTGCCCAGTAATGAAAAAGTTTTTTCTGCATATCATATAAAATGACTATCAAGTGCTTTCATATACAACTTTGATCTATCCATTCATATAAAACTTTAATTACTTTAATTCCTCCTAATGCATACGTCAGTACTTTATTTCTCTCTGCAGTGTTGTATTATCTCAGGTGTGTCTTTTCTTCTTTTTCCCTATTGCTTTTTGTTTCCTTGTAGAACATATTGCCTGTTCATAATAATAAGATAACTCGTCTTCAAATCAGTAACATTGCAGAAAATTTTAATTACTATGCATTATTGATGACTACAAAGTTCACATGAACTCTCAGAATCCCTTGAGTATTTACGAATGTAGGAAATTTTCAAAACCAAGCAAAAAAGAGCGTCAATAGGAAGTGATCACACGCAGACTTGAAAAATGACTTTGAAAATTAATCATAAATTTTCAACACTTGGACTCTACAAAAAAAAATGGGAAAATGAAAAGGAATTATAGGTCCTAAAAAGTGATAGTTAGAACAATATAAAATGAAAATTAACTATATAGTTTGACATTGCTGCAGTAAATACCACTATGTCATGAATAAGATCCTCACCAGACCTAGTTTGATGAAGCCACCTATGAGGTTTACAAGGGTAAGAAAGATTAATGTCACATTCCCATACCTTTGAATGCAAATGTTTTGTTTTGAATAATGACAATAGTAACCTTGGAAAAATTGATGCAAAATTATATGAAACTATATTATTAACCTATTCACCATTTAGTAAAAATACAGAGTTTACATTACAAGAATGTTGATGATCTAAACGACATTGAACAAAGAGAATGGACTGAAAATATAAGTCAAATGAAACACGGGTCTACTGCCTAGGAGTGACAAACAATATAAGACCACCCATTGGACAAAGTGATAGGCGATGTCTCAGAATGAGTAACAGCTAGAAATCCCCGTAATCATGTGACTAGTGGAACCTTAAAATCATTGATGAAAAATAATTGATAAGCATTACATGTTACCTATGCAAAATTAAATATATGTTAAAATATTGATAATGTTGATTAAAATAGTTGAAGAGAAAGAACTTTAAAATCATTACCAAGTTAGTACAAGCAATTGATAGTCATCCTGGCCCAAAACGCTACAGAGATTGGCAAAATACAATACAAACAATTTTGTGGTTGACGTGAGCTTAATACATTAACGGCCTGATCACATGTTACTAAAGAGTTGTGTCATTATCTCAGTTCTTCAATCTCCTAGTAAAATATATAAAGCTAAATTATCTTCTCAAAAAATACTCCTTTATCAGAGAATGTGTTATCCTCTGGCTTACCTGTTCAGACTTTACTCTGCTAGAAAATGTGCCATAATGCTCACCAGTACATGACAGCATGCACTATTTAAAACCCTGCATGAAGTCCTCCTCCTTTCCATTTATTTGGGATTCTCTTTTCAAACCTGAAAATCTCAATGCCTTCACTCAACAACCTCTAGGAAATATTGTAACCTTACCCCCGCTGAAGCAGAAACCAGCACCAAGTCGTCCGTGGCCGCTCTTCCACCTTTTGAATATCTGCTTCTGCCTACAAAAACATTTATTATTTTTCAGCCAAACAAATCAGTTGTAACTCTGAATCAAGATGTTTCCTATCAGAATGAATGATAGTATACTCACTTGAAACTGAGGCATGATGAAAACATAACTATAAAGGCGAATCCCTATCCTCAACATTAGCACACGTTTCAAGCATTTTAACACCTCCACCAAGGGGAACCAGATTCGTAAAAGTGTTCATTATCATCCCATGAAATTTGACATGCTTGAAGGCCAATTGCAACACCTGGCTCTTTTCCATGTTGTGCAATCCAATTTACAACAGCCGTTTCTTTCTCACTCTCACTACTGAAATCTCTGTTGTATTTTCCAAACGGGTTAAGTCCAGGATTACTTATATCCGCAATTGCAGCTGGCATATACATAGAATCACCAATTAATGGTGCTCTACAGGCAGCAAATTGAGCTCGAATCTGCATTTAAATTTTAGTTACTATTCAGGTACAAAACGTAGCTTCTTTCTCCTTAAGGATGATCAAATAAAAGAAATTCCAAGATTCTCTAATTGGGCCCTATTCTGATAAGTTTCTTAATACACTCAAAAAAGAAAATAAAAAGGAAAAAAAAAGTTTCTCCTATAATTTAAAATTAACTTATACATGAACTAGTTTTAGATTATGGAAAGAACTTATTCCATTTTTTTTATTTTCCTCTCCTAAAATTACTTATAGAGATGTTTATCCAAATAATCTGTTTTCGAAAACTGCCAAATGTATAAAAGAATGCAACATTTAAGTGGTTGATACCAGATTTTGGGAGATATTACCACCAAAATAACGAGGGAAGACATTTTCAAATTAAAATCCTCCTTGGAAAAAGTGTATTCTGATATTTAGACCCAACAATGGCAAGAACAGTATACATTTAACTAACAATGGCAGTGATCAAGAAAAAAATATGTAGAATGAAGTAGATCACGAACTTCTCATCAGTTTACTTGAGGATTAGAAATATCACTCAACTATATCTTCATTAAGTTTTTGAATTATCAACGATTATTTATTCTAATCTGCCAACACATACGTAATAAAACAGGACACTTCCCTAAAAATACAAACAATAAATAAAATGACCACTAACAGACCTGATGTGTACGACCAGTAAGAAGGTTGATTTTGCATTCGTAAGCAAAATCTTGAGAAGGCCACCCACAATCTTCAACACAGTACTTGTCCTGTATAGCAGGAGTTGGCCAGGGAACCTTTCTGCATTCCTGGATCTCGAGTTGACACATATGCCATCCCTTGATAAAATCTGCATTCAAATCAACATAATGGGTTGAATCCACAATACAAGACCCTTTTTGGAGCATATTTGATAGAACTGTCTTGTCCATTCAAATTACTCAGTCAAATAATAACACATGCTGCATAACACTAGGCAAGGCTAAACCATTCAAATTATACTCAGTCAAATATCATACAATTACGTGTGTTCATTAAGGAACTAATTTCCATCTAAGGTAATGCACCTAACCAAAGTATTTGGTTGAGGTGTAAATGACATCTGAATTTCCATCAAATAGTTTAAAACGAATATATTATTCTCAACAGCCAAATCTGAGGTCTAAAATTAAGCTTATGAGCCACCAATACCATGATGAGGTCCCGCCTTCTCCTGCATGCTGCTAAAGATAGTCAATGAAAGCACCCTTAACTATCACTATTAGCTACATCTATTGCTAAATCACTCAAAATCATGTGATTACCTTCAGAAATAAGTCTAGGAGCCATGTTAATAGGGCGCATGTAGTGGGTAATGATTCCCGTTGGCATAGGAGAAGATGCAAGAGCCAGATAGAGCTTCTTCACCTTTTTCTCCTGAAAAATATTGATTGGACATGTACTCAGTAACATACAAACAATGACATTTCAGTTACAAGCAATTTTTACTTTCAATTGATTAAAAAAGAACCATATCGTGCTGTAACCCTGTCTCACAACGTAGATTAAATAAGAGTGTGCCCATTCAAGTAGACGAAGGTTATTCTAGCATAAGATATGAAATGGGATCATAGACATACCCTGATTTTACCATGAAAGACAGAGCAATACTCTTTAGTCCTAGCCAACACCACACTGCACGTAATGACATTTCATTACAATCTATGACAGTCAGAATGACAAAGAGCTCTAATTGCTTTTAACATAAATGCAGTACCAGCCTTCCGTGCAATTGTCAATTTGATGAGTAGTCATCAAAGGGGCTGTCAATCCCAAGGCACGAGTAGCAAAGGTCGCGCAACTTTCTTCAATGTTGTCAGTGGTGCCACCTACCTAACCAAGATTTGAAAAAAATTATTATGAAGAAACCCTAAGCAATTAATTATTTAATAGTGTAAACATATCAATAAAGGGAAGTTGTGTAAAGGGAAGTAGTTCTTTTAAGTATAGCACATTCCTTTACAATAAGAGTATGGAGAACATCCATGACTACTTCATCCTCCTCAATTACCACAGTTTCCCCATCTATAAGTAGATACCATGACAGATGATTCAACAGAATCATGAAGATTTATGCTGGTAAGGGTGGGAACACAAAGCAGTCGTTTTGTTAGACTTTGATGGAAATTCTTGATTGGTCAATATTTGATTTAGAGTATGATCAAAATCTGGGTTCATGACATTCAGGATCTAAACCACATAGAAACTATCCGATTTCTTCTTAATCAATTCTGATGAATCATTTGCAAACCTAAAACTACATACTCTCAGGTTTCAAGACTCGAGAACTAATCTTCCCTTGGCAATATAAAGAGAACTCCAACTTACTGTGTTTGGTTGAGTGTTAGAAGGCCTAAGGCACGTCAATTTCAAAGCATGTGATAGTTGCTTCTACTACTACATCGTTGGCACAATTTGGACATAAATTAATTGCAGATGCGGATCTGACACCTTAAACCAATCTCGGCTCAGTATATTTTTATCTCTGTTCTTTTCTACTAACCATCCCTCAAACCTTAAATCAAATTTGAAAACCTGTTTTCCAAATTTCAGCCTCCTAAATTCTAATACCATCTGTGTCCTACAACCAACAAATTCAACTAGTCTGGCTAATCTTAATGTTAGACGCAATGCAATTACGATTGTAGTATGCTGAATCTGAGACATCTGTAAAACCAAAAAGTTAGAACAGTGAAAGCTGAGGACTGACACAGACAATGAGTACAAAAATCAATCGATAATCATCTAGCCTGATCTAAATATCAATTTTCACTAACTACAGGATTCGGCACCATCAAGCATAAATAGTTACAGAAACAATTGTACTGTGCACATATACAAGAATTTATAAACTTTGAGTTTGTAATATGGAATTGATTACATACTGATGTACCAGCAGGTTTATCCAAAACTACATAGGATTCCGCCACAGCTATGATCCGTGATCTCCAGTCAATCTCATAACACCTAAAAAAAAAGCTTTAAAATGTCAAATAACATCTTCCCAAAATAATCTAAAATGTAAATTCATTCCAACAAACTCTCTGAGTGTACCTAGGAAAGCGTTTGGGGTGCACATGGACTCGCAAATATGTTCCAGGCTCAACAAATTGATCCGCGTGAGTTACACGGAAAGTTTTCTGTGCCTCCCGCACAGTTTTGCCTTTGATAGAAGCTCTTTGGCGCAATACCGAAGGTTTCGTTACTTCTTTGAATACCCTAATTTGTTCTTCAGTAGCACTCGGAGGAGGCTGTGGACAAACAAGAGCGTAGTATACAGCTCCAAATTGAATCAGATCCTTAACATACCTACACAAAATGAAACATACCATTTAATAATACTTGCGTGAAGAAAATATGAGAAAATAATGAATCTTACGGCATGCAGAGGCATAGAAAAAACGCTTACAAAGGTGGAAGTTCCAGCGCCTTGCAAATATGTTCTAAAACTGGTCCGCCCTCGGACACAACTAAGTGCTCAACTCTCGGTGGAGATTTTTGCAACGGACATGGAAGCAATCGATCATACTTCGGGAAACTTAAACAGAAGCAAGTTCAGTATCAAGCAAAACGCGAAGATAGTGGAAAGGAACTAACTATTGGAGACTCAACGCGAACTCTTGAGAATGTTCAGGTACCTATCGGAAGATGTAGAAGCAGTTAAGCTTTCGGCGTTGGTTTTTGAGAATTCAGATTCAGTGGCGAGTGCAGTGTAACTGTTGTGTGAACTCCGACAGCACCAACTCGGCGCGTTCTTGTTGCGGTAATTTCTAAGTGCTGTCCGCGAGATGCAAAGGGAGTGCGCCGCTGCAGGCACCGTGAGGCTCCGGCAGCCACCAGAGAACAACATTGACGCCACCGTCACTGCCACTGAGCCCATTCTCACTCTCCTATCTCCGACTCCTAGCTTCTTCTTCGCAATTATACGAGGCAGCCAAGTTTTTGTTTTGAAGATGGGAATTACTTCCTTAAACCCCACAATTACTAACTGCACGTCGAAAAGACTAAAATATCCTTTATTATTATATCATACCACCGTTCCTGCCACCACTTCCATTACTATCACTACTGAGGAAGAAAATAAAACAAGAATACGGAAAAACTTCATTTCATAAAGCTCTTTCCATAATTCATTTCGCATTTTTTGAAAAGTTTTATCCAGAAAACTGCTTACCAACTATCATATGCATTTCAGAAAATTTGTTCCGAAAATCTTATTTCAAAAAACTTATTTCAGAATTAAAACAGTGCACACAAAAATTGTGGAAGTGTAGAAAGTAAAAACCTTTGAAGATAAGTAAACCCATTTATCAGAGAGGTCAACATTGGGCTACGTCAATGAACTTGGTTTAATATTAGGCCTTCTTTCATATAAATAAGGGATTACTATTGGCACCCCATATTTCTATTAATCCTCTCACTTTTAAAAAATGGCTTCAATTCAATTTTAATTCTTATAATTTCGCAAATGCGTTTCTTGACCCTTATAAAAATCTAATAAAATATTTGGGTCTCCATTTTTTTTAATTAATAAATTTTAGTTCACGTAAGTATATTATTCAATTGATGATAGAAATATTAGCATATCCGAATACGTATCAAGATTTATTATTGTAAGGGCTTTCTATTAATATCTTTGTCAATGATTAGTTGACATTTTATTACTTACATATACACAACATTTTCGGTAAAAACAGTTTATCTTAACTTTAGAAAACTGAATGACCAAATTTATAATTAAAATTGTGTAAGATCAAAATGAACATTTTACTAAATTACAGGGAGGAAAAAGTGAATTTAAGCCTCAAAATTTTTCAAAAAGTTCGAATGAAATGCTAAAAAGATGTGCAAATAGAAAAGTTGTTTATTGTCTGTATTGTTATCAATTTTGGTCTGGTTTCGTATTTAGATAGGTCTGCAATTATGATCAGAGAAAAAATACAGTACAAAAAATGTTATATTAAAAACATAAAGTGAAAAATGTTTTTGAAATGAAAAACAAAATAATATATTTTTGAAACTGTATTATCACATACAATGTGGTGACTCGAGCTACGTATTTGTGAAAGTCACGGAAGTATTTATATCATAAAATAAGTTTACAAATTACGTAGAAAGTTACGTAGTCAAGCAAGTACTTTGATAACTGTATCGAACTACTTCACTACTTTCGTATCATACATTAAATGACTGACACGTAACGTGGCACTCAATCAAAAGTTGGTGCCAGATCTACACAAATACACTTATTTTATCTTTTTAAGTTTTAAGTGTGAAAACAGTATTAGGCTGACCATAAGATAGAAAAGTTCAAAGATTGGGCTAGAAAAAAAAATATATATCTAAACTGAATTCAGTTATTTTTAGTTCAATCTTTTATCTTATATTGATATAAGTTGAGTCCATACGTAGGTTAATAATAAATCAATCCATTTTTTAAAATTAAAAATAATTTTGTTAAGTAAATATAATATTATTTTATTAAAATATATGAATGTTAGTTGAGGTCATCATTTAATCATCAATAAATTCAATAAAATATATTTTATTAAAATATCTAAATGAATTTTATAAAGTAAATATAATATATCATATCATATCATATCATTTTGTATTACTTTTGGAGTTGAGGTCGTCTCGTTTAGACTTAAGTTGGGTCATGCTCATAGTCATAA
>Ga0099823_1008207_pt1 | contig 10625 bp, 7 predicted proteins | sample CowpearedBW_FD_76831 | JGI IMG/M metagenome (GOLD analysis project Ga0099823, IMG submission 76831) | Root nodule microbial communities of legume samples collected from California, USA - Cow pea red BW | ecosystem: Host-associated > Plants > Roots > Nodule | place: USA: California | collected... | reverse complement strand
TATATGACTTTGGTCTTACATATATAAGGTATTTGATACCACCTACCTTAAAATAATGGTGTTATAAACCTTTATTCTTGTATAGTGTTTAACTTTGTCTATTCTATCAAATGTTGGACTTTGACTGACACTTGGACTATTCCCAACACTTATTAAGTTAGATTTTGTTTCATCTTAATTCCTCTCTAATGGTAACCTCAAAGATATTGAGTAAGTATGACAAATCTCTCACGAGTATGTTCAATACACTAATCTTCCGCAAGTAAATGTGTGTCAGTATAATTAATTGTGATAGGAGTTGGATATGCTAGTGTTTTGTAATGATGAATGAAACTTTAGTAGTAATTTATGTAAAAGCCTAACACTAAATCGTTGAGTTTGTTTTTGTAATAAAAGATTTATTTAAAATTCTTATATGTTCTTTTGTTTTATCCAATTAGTTTTTGATCCCATTTTAAAAGCATTAGTTTATTATTTTTCTTTTCTTTCCTTGTGTTGTTTGTTTATATGCGATGATCGTATATAAAACGTGAGCAAAGATAAGAACTGATGTGGTTAATAGCTCAAGAGCAGGAGTCAGTCACTGCTATTTTAGAAAAGTGATTAATTTAGAAGATCAATTATTTGTCTTTCTTTTAAAAATCCATATCAATCATACTTCTCATATTTTGAAGTATTAAAAAAATTTATTTTGAGATTTAATGTTAAAAATTGTAATAATCTTTAAAATTATTCTATATAGATATGTATGACAATTTTTTTTGATGGTATTAAGTAATGACTTAAAGTTTTTGAATTCAACTCTTATGGTGTTACGGTATAGATGTAAGACAAACCGGTATCTGAAAGTAAAATATGTCTGAAAGATTTATTTTAAAATTTAATTCATTCACCTTTTACATAAATGAATATTAGTATGTCATAATAATTGAGATATGTGTAATTTGAGTTTAAAGAAAACATCCCATTTTGTGTTAGTATGTTTAGTTAAATATATATAATTACATGTGACGTTTATTTATTTTATGATTTATGTTTTTTACAGTTTTAAGAGAAAACAATTTACTTATTTTTAAAAACTCTGATGTGTAATGTGTTGTTGAGAAGGATAAAAATAAAACAATAGACGTGACAGGAATTTAGGCAGCAGCATGCAGAATCTTGAAAACGCGATTCTGTGAGCATAGGATGCCTCGGAATCAAAGTCCAACAACAAAGTTTGTAGTTTTGCGACTAATCTGTGGGTCTGACAAACGTTACGCTTTTCTTCTAAAAGATAAACACCACTTCACAACACAATGTAACGTGTGAGTACTACGTCAGACAATACTACAACCTTCTTGTGAAGGAAACAATCTTAGTTTCATCTTTTAGAAATTTGACTTATCCACTTTATCTTACCCAAATTAATCAACTAAATTTTCTGTGTTTTGGAGGTTAATAAGTGGATTATTTGGTAAGGTTTTAAATCATTCAAGTACATATCATGTTTAGCCATGACATCGAACTCAATCCACATTTTTGCTCTATATATATTAACTATTAATGTACCCATACACGTAAAGTGGATAGGTTTATTACGCTGTTTTGAAAAGAGTTTATTTTTAATACAAAGAATATATTTAGAGGTCGAGAAAATAATTTTCTTCTATTTTCTATTTTTTAATTTAGAGAATTAGAATCCTAAAAAATATGAAGTCACAATTTATATTATCTATATTTTTTATCTAGCTTCTAAAATCACACAAATTTTACTTATATCTTTCATTTCAAATTTACATCCAAATACAATTTAGTTTTGTATCAATTTATATATCAATCAGTAATATATCATTTACACATATAAAATACACATTCTCTTTAAATATCATTAAGTAAAAACCCATTAAAATAATTTATTTTTCTCTAAAAGTGGGATTAAATTCACTCACATGAAAATTTTTAAAATTTTTGGACACTTTCCACATTGAATATTTAAGATTGATAAACAAGAACTCTCGGTAAACTTTTACTCTATTTCTGTTTCTTCCACGTGAGAGACAACTTATTCAAAACAAAAAAAAAAAAGAAAAATCTTCTTTTTCCCAAAATCCATATCGTCAAGTCCTTAGGATTGTTGAAAAAATTGACGAAAACACAAACCAACTTCTTGAGACATGTAGTGTATTGTCCTTAAAAATAAAATTTATTAAAGATTTAAAGAGTATTAATATAACACAAAATAACAAAAGAAAAATGAGAAATAAGAGAGAGAATAGAACTTGAAGAAAGAAAAGTAAAAAAATATGAGAAGTGCTTTCTTTTGGAGAAAGGATAAACACTTGTTTAAAGATGAAGAGAGAGTTGAGATAACAATAATGATCAAATTATTGCTATAACTATCGAATCAAAACCGCTACAACAATAATAACCAAATCAAAATCAAAACTACTCTTGCAACTTTCATATGTACGATAACAATTCAAAATATTGATTTTACAACAGTTTCATTGTAAACATTTATATTTACTCAAAGAAAATGAGAGAATTTTTTAAATATTTTTTTTCCAACTAATTGGAATTTTATTACTTATTTGATGTATCAATTTAAAACGTAATTTTATTTTGATTTATCATAGACTATTTAAAGTCCTATACTGTAATCATTAATCTTAACTTCTAGTTACATCATTAATCTTAATTTCTAGTTACATAATTACGTTAAATGTCTAAAAGAACAACTTTATTACTTTAATCGAGAACCACAATTAAAAAGTGTGGCTAGAAAAAAATAATAAAGCATACTAAGACATATTTCTTTCCTGATTTACATCATCAATTAATTAAAAAAATGTTTTAACAAGATTTTAAATAACTATTATAAAAAATAACTGTTGACCGAACATCTTGTTTAGGTGATGATAATACAAAATTATGATTAAGCAGTAATATAAAGATCTTTAAACAGTGGACAGAATAATAAAATAAAAAAATGTATGAAATTTAATAAAATTGTAAGGAGAAAGTTAGTTTGTTTATGATTTGTAGTTCCGTCATGCTCACATATTCACACAATATTTGTTTTTAAATTGTATTGTTTTTCCTCTGCCCTTAACCTAGATGACATGACTTTGTGTAGACATGGGAATAGTAGAAAGAGGCATAGGATAGCGATATGTTTCCTTTTCTCTGTTCAGTTTTCGTTAGGATGGAATTTCAGACACAAAATCAAAAAGATAAACCCAACCCTTATTCCTACAATATTATTGAGGTAGGATATCCTTCTTCTTTTTTATAAATTTAATTTATTTAGATATCTCCAATCCAAATTTCATACTAAACTTTATTAAGATTATGAGTTATAATTATAATTTTTTTTTGGTAAAACCAAATTTGTAATAAACAAGATAACATAAGATAAGTTTTGTCGAAGTAAGTATTTTTGGCATACCCGTAAGTATATTTTTAAACTTTATACTTTGTTTTGTGTAGCACTCTTATTATATTATGCTCTTCGATTTCAACAACCAACAGCCATGGTTATGTGTCATTGTGTCGTTATTGTGTCGTTATCTGAACAAATAAAATAAAATAAAACTTTTTAAATACGAATTACTCTACTTTGTTTGCAAACCGTCTCCCTGCAAATTAAAAAAAAATTAATATATTTCTTAATTTAGTATAAAATAATTTTAATTTTGAAAGATATATTTTTCTTTTTTCTCTAAAAATTTATATAGAAATCTTCTTTTTTTCAAACTAAACCTGTTTCAGTATTTAACTGTGTGTAAAATATTTAATCATTCCAAATAAAAAGATGTAATTAATCAATTGAATTAACAATACTGATGGTACAATAAACTAGTGTTTAATGTTTTCCAATCACAAATTATACTTTTTTAATATATTTAAATCTGTAACAAATATAAAGTAATCCTACTTTTTAAGGTCAATCTTAACATCATATCTATCTCCAACTTGCTTTTGAAGGAATAATTTTAAAAGGTTATTTTGAAATTTGAATTGTTTTGATTTAAATTTTCTGTTTCTACAAAATAGTTTTTTTAGGTAATAAATTAAATTTTTAAATTTCAAATTTCAATAAAACACACAAATAAATATATATATATATATACATATATATATATATATATAAACTATAAATAAGATAATTTTAAGTTAATATAAAATGTTGAACAAATTTGTAATGAAATAAAAAACATGATTTATATAAAAATATTTTAAATTTTGAATAACAAATGTCGAGTCTGGGACCGCTAATGCTGTTAGTCTTTATTTTAGGTATGTGGTTGATAAAAAAAGACAAGCATGCCAAATACTAATCCCACTCCCTAAGGAATTGTTGTTAAAGGTAGTTACTTTAAAGCATGTTCAAACACAGTGTTGGTTGTTAAAACAATTTTTTCTCAGAACTTTACCCATATCAAAGGAGTTAATACCACAATTACACTATCATCATCTGTAATTGCAAAAAATTATAGGAGGGTGAAAAAGTTTGGATTTTTGTGATGCCCTGTTGATGAAAGGATAGTTATTTTTATGGCAAGGTTTGAAGGAGGGATAAGAGAGGTTGGTCCTAAACTTATAAGGGGATACGTATATCACATATACTTCACTCAATCACTTACAGTCACGGGAAGCGCGTTGAAGGGGATATGTATGTGGAGCTACTACTACTGTGGGCCCAGTTTTACCAAGTCGTAGAACGCGCTTATAATGGACCCACTCATTCTACCTTGGCCTAAGATGTTGTTGTTGTGTTGTTCCTCCTTCTTCTTCTTTCACCCACTTTAACTTAACCGTTTCTTTCCTCCCTTCCCCTGACTCAACTCAATCATCACACAGTGATGGTGGCGTTGTCGCTGTTTGCACAATCAAAATCCAAAGGTGGCAGTAGATGACGAGGAAAGTTGAAGGCAGAGAAGCATCCCAGACGCAAACAAACTCGGACAATGGTTAGAAACATGACACGGAAGTACTAAAAAGTCGAACTACGAGAAGGAGAGAAGAAGAACGCACGCTGGGCTCTCTACCCCTTTTATCATATATTTTTTTGGACCTTACCGTGTTGTTTTTCTTGTCCTTTATTGTTTCCTGCTTCTCTTCCCTGTCGTATCCACACACTATATATGTAACTTTCTGCTCCCTTTCTTCTTCCTCTTTATCTTTCTCCACTCTCTGCTCTCTGTCGCATTTGCTCGATTTTAATACCCAACAACACACCATACCCATTTTTTCTTTATTCCCTCACCCATGTCGCTCAAGCGCCGCCCCGATGACGGCAAGACTCCAGACGACAAGCGGAGGAAGCCGCCTCCTTTCTCCAGGTGCGTGTTCCACTTGGAAACTCCCCAATTGGGTTTTTCAATTCCAGCTGAATGTGTCTTCTTTAGGTTCAATTTTGTTCTGGGTGTCCCTGTCAAAATGCTCTCGTGGGATCAGGGACTTCAGGGACTTCCACGTGTTTGTTTAAATGTAAAGCAGACTCAACCCTCTTGTTTGTTGATTGTTTAACCTGGAATGTAGAATAAAAATGGAAGTTATCTCAATAGCGAATGGAGATGGCAAATCAAACACATTAAATTTGTCAAGTGCTATAATTTATTAACGGAACTGTGAAGTTTTTCTTTCTGACATTGGTTGTAATGAATAATGTGTAGTGTGGTGCGTGACGTGATGAGATTACAATCACTCGGGCATTTGCTGGAGCCAATTCTTGAACCATTGGTTCGGAAAGTGGTATGAATTTTACCTGTCATAACATTATGGATTAGTTGCATTTATTTATGTTTCTGATTTTCAATTTTGTTTTCTGTTTATGCTGTTTCGTGAAGATATGATATGTTCATTATTCTTGGGCGCTTCTTGATGGTTTGTGGACATGATTGTTCTTCTTGGAATAATTGAATTCATTTAGTCAGACAATTAAAGTAGTGCTTGTGAGTATCACCATGGTTTGCAGGCTGCAGATAACTTGTGTTGCATTCACCTTGTTGGCCCAACACCAGGTGCCACCATTCTCCATTGTGGAAAACTTCAGACTGCTTTCTAACCAAACCATTTTCCATATAAAAGCCTATGAATGTTAGTTCTATCGAATGCAATGACTATTGGATTTTGAGTATTGTCACAGAAGAAGACTCACAAACCAAAGATATACTTTAGACCTACTTTGATTTGACTCATTTCAAAACCTGTCATTTGACTTTGATGTACTGAAACAAGTTAGGAAATATTTAATTTGATAAAATTAAGCTACTCACCTAGTTTCCTAGACTTGTCTATATCTATAAATCTATAAATGAAATGAAAAACCAGGAAAAACGAAGGAAAAGAAAAAAGAAAACACTTGAAGAACTTACCTGGTTGAATTTGTGCTCGTGCAATTATCTCCTAAGATGTCAACCTTTCTTTTTGGTTGGTCTTTGACTGGGACGATCATGTGGAGGACTTACAAAAACTGAATTTTATGCTTCCATTATTTTTCCTGTATCTTGAAAGCATATATACTGATTTACACAAACAAAATACTAGTTCTTTTAGGTTATTTATTTCATAATTTAACCCTGCACCCTGCTTATTATATTTGTGAGATAAGTGAACCAATAAGATGAAGTCCTGTTCATATTGGGCAATGAGTGTTAAGTCCAGTAATGCAGCAAAACATAATTCCCTTTCTAGGACATTAATGTTATGAACAATTGGATGTGATTTTTTATGGAAATCATATGTTAATTCTCTCTCTCTCTCTTATGAGGTAGCATGCTTAAATTTTGATCCTATAAATGTTAGTTCCACTTTTACTGATAGTTGATGTCAGACACCAATCAAGTATGTGATCTCTTTACAGGTTAAGGAAGAAGTTGAAGCTGCCCTAAAGAGGCATTTAACCAGCATGAAACAGTAAGAAATAATCTCCTGCTGATTATTTAAATTCCAGTAACTTGGACGTGGTATTGAGCTAAAAGAATGGACTTGGAAAAAATGCTGTAATTGAATGATTTGAAATTGTGTAGCTTGACTGAAGTTATTTCTTATGCAACCTTTTTACTTGTTTTCAGGACCTGTGGGAAGGAGTTGCATACTACTGAATTAAGAAATTTGCAGCTGCAGTTTGAAAACAGCATTTCTCTGCCTGTCTTTACTGGAGGTCGGATTGAAGGAGAGGATGGTTCTAACCTAAGAATAAGTTTAGTTGATGGCCTAACTGGGGAGGTTGTCTGTACAGGACCTGAATCCATGGCTAAGGTGGAAATTGTAGTTCTTGAGGGTGATTTTGAAGAAGAAAGTGATATTTGGATGCCCGAAGAGTTCAAGAGCAATATTGTGAGAGAGAGGGAAGGAAAAAAGCCCCTTCTTACAGGAGATGTAATCTTATATCTTAAAGATGGTGTTGGTATGGTGGGTGAAATTTCGTATACGGATAATTCAAGCTGGACAAGGAGCCGCAGGTTCAGGCTTGGGGCAAGAGTTTTGGACAACTTTGATGGTGTTAGAATAAGAGAAGCAAAGACAGAATCATTTATTGTCAGAGATCACAGGGGAGAATGTGAGTATTTATATCTGTTTAGACGTATTAAGATCTGATGTTTGCAGATGCTATCAAAATTTACCTTTTAGACTAATTTTGAACTCTAGAAGGCTGAGATGTTTATGATACGAAAATGTATGCAATTGACATAATGCGGTGATAGGTTTGCTTAAAATATTTTTATGTGGAGAATATCGTAACAAAAAACCAGGACACATGCTGTTTACTGGTCCTGATTTTTTAATCTGATATTTCCATGATTTTCTTTTTGGTATAAAATCAATTATTTATCTTCATTCTATATTTATTTTTTGGAAATGAATTGAAAGTCTAAAAAACTGAATCCCTTGATTACAGTAAATATATATGTATAATAGAACATATTAACAAGAGAGTAATTTAAACTTAGTTTGAATATCTGATTTATGGCTGCAGTGTATAAGAAGCACCATCCTCCTAGTATGTCGGATGAAGTTTGGAGATTGGAAAAGATAGGCAAGGATGGAGCTTTCCACAAGCGTTTGAGTCGGGAAAAGATCCTTACTGTTAGAGAGTTTCTCACGCTTCTCAATCTGGATCCAGCAAAGCTGCGCAGTGTAATAATTTAAAGTGTTTTTTTACTTTCAAATTGTTTTTGTAGATTGTCATTTGAAGGGATTTGGCAATAACTTTCATTGGCACTGTTTAGTTTTCACCAGTCATGTTAACTGTCAAGGCATTTAGATTAGCTTTGTAATTATCAAATCAGAAACCTCCAAGGTAATAGGTTTATACATTGATGAAGACATCCCATTCTGTTACTGTCACTAGCTTGATTAGGCTCTATGGGTGAATCATTATCATTATATAAAAGTAAAGCACTCCTTTGATTAACCAAAGTTCTGAATGGTAAACATTCTAATCATTGGTTGGAAATGTGCAGATACTGGGCACTGGGATGTCTGCAAAGATGTGGGAAGTAACTGTGGAGCATGCTCGAACTTGTGTACTTGATACAACTAGGCACGTGTACTTCCCTTCTAATTCTCAGCAACATGGTGTGGTCTTCAATGCTGTGGGACAAGTGACTGGACTGCTTTCTGAATGCGAGTATGTCACAGTAGATAAGCTGTCTGAAACTGAAAAGGCATTTATCCCTCATCACCTATTACTTGCTTCACTCTTCCCTTCTCTTATTTCTCTTTAATAATTAGCAATGATTTTCCACCATCAGGTTGAGGCTCAAAACACAGTTGCTACTGCATTAAGACAAGGGGAGAAATATGCAACTTTTGAAGATGAAGATTCTCTCATGGAAGGGTCTTCACACTTAACTAATGTACTTCACTCTCACTCCCCAAGCTCTCCCAAGACTGAGGGATCAAGTGCCAACAAGCTTTTGGGTCCCCAAAAAACTGGAGGATTCAATTACCCCCAAACAAATGCCTCTTCTCCAGATATCATGTCATCCATTTATTCTGTTGGTGGAACTAGTAGCTTGGATGACTATTGCTTGCCTAATTTCGACAACATGGGCCTCAGATATGATCAGACCCTCAGTTTTCCTGTCCAAGTCTCCAACTCTTTGATCTGTGACACTGATTCAATGGCTCATGCTTTTAGTGAAGAAGATCATCTGCAATTTTTTGATACTGATCTTCAATCTCACGTTGAAGCTGACTTACAGAGTGCTGTTGATAGCTTCATGCTCGCACGTTCTACAGCCAATGGTGGTGCGCAGAGGAGATGGAGAAAGGTATGCAACGTCCTAAAATGGTTCATGGTTAGGAAACGAGGAAACCAAATACAGGTAAGGTTGTGAAGAACATGAAAGTTCAGTTACTAATGTACATTGCGCTCATGAATGCGCCAAAAAATTATTCTGCCCCTTTTAAAGAGAAAAAGTTATGGTTTCTCTTAGATGTAAGTAAATACATCTGTGCATTTGTTCTTAAAGCTTGCCAGATGTCATAGAATTGCTCTACCCTTTGGTTATTAATTTTGTATATACTTGTATTTTACGGTCAGGAGAGGATTTCTGGTTGTTGGCAGATGCTTAGTAATTTCAAGATCCAGTTACCTTTATTCTGGATCATATTTTTGTAAGCATGTTGTCTAATAAAATCAGTTTTTTTCCGAGAATGTTGGTTCACCATGAAAACTTTTATCAGATATCTGGATGTTCTTTATACAGGACAGTAAAAGTGTTCACACAGAACCTAGTAATTCCAGATCTGGTTCAGTTGCTTCTAGATGCAGATCCAAACGCGCAGAAACTGATCTTATTTAAGATAAAATCTCTAAATATAAAGCAATCTTGAATTAAAATATTGAAATTATAATGAATTAGTTGAAAATCTAATCTAAATGAAATAGAATAATGCTTTATTATATAAGACTTGTGAGTAAAAGTGAATATTATTTTTGATAATTCAAAGAGTACAAGAAGGATCAATATTTATATAACTTTGATCACGAACACTATGGCAGAATTATGGACATTAGATAAAATTTGACTAATACAAATATGGAAATCCTTCCAAGACAATCCTAAAAAAAAAAAAAAAAAATCTAATTAAATTTGTAAAGTAAACAATGCACATTTCTTGTTACACATGCTAATACTTCTATCCATAATTGTGAATAAAATCTTAAAATCGTTCTGTAAGTAACCTGTTATTAAAAATTTCGTCAGTTGATTTTCAGAAAAAAACATGTTATCTCTGTAAAGTAATTGTGAAATATTTCCTCTTTGAAGTACTTATTTATTTCTATACGTTTTTCTCTGCTTGTTCAATTGGATTATGGCAAATTCTAATGTAAAAGATTTTTATATTACCAAAAGATTGTATTTATTATGAAACTACGAGTTGATTCATGAAATATATGTAAGCAAAAAGGCTTTTTTCTTCAGTAAAAACATATGGGCGTACGAATTTTTGTAGAAGTATATACAAGAAATTTATAACTTATATTATCTTATTGAACCAAAGACCATGTTTTAAGAAAAAATATTTCACAAGAATCTTTCTCTAGGTGTATTTTAAAGTTAACGTAAACAAATATTTAATGTAGAGAAACAATTATTACTGATTTAACCAATTATAACAGAAAG
>Ga0099823_1008205_pt1 | contig 10626 bp, 7 predicted proteins | sample CowpearedBW_FD_76831 | JGI IMG/M metagenome (GOLD analysis project Ga0099823, IMG submission 76831) | Root nodule microbial communities of legume samples collected from California, USA - Cow pea red BW | ecosystem: Host-associated > Plants > Roots > Nodule | place: USA: California | collected... | reverse complement strand
TTCCCATTTTTTTTTTTCAAGATCACTTCCGATTCTACTTGTGATGTCTAAGCATTGATAATATTATTTTACACATAAAATTATGTTCCGTGTTCATTTTATATCCACCACAGCCTCCTTCCAATCTTTAAGCATAATAATGCCCATGTCATTCTTTCCTCTAAGCCTTTCCTATGTACCAAAGTTTAAGTCTTGTAATGTCATAAGAGTTTTCCTCTAACCCATTTAGTTCCTTCAAACCTAGGGTTGATTCTATACTTGTAGTAAAATGGATATGTTGGGTAGATGAAAAACTAGGCAAAGTTCACATCTTTACCATAGAATTTTTCCATATGAAGTGATTATAATAAATGAACATAAAAAAATCCCTACACTACCTTGAAATAGCATTTTTCATGCATGGCGAAGTGACAATGTTTGTCACAACAGGTCTACCAACTGTGAGGGTCCCTGTTTTGTCAAACACAACAGTGTTTACCATTGCAAACTTCTCTAGAATGTTTCCACCACGCAGAAGTAAACCTCTTTTAGCCCCCAAAGACGTTCCAACCTTTTCATCCACAAAAATTGTACAATATGGCTTAGTTCAAACATAATTATAACTAATGATGATAGATATAGTCTTCACGAAGACTTTACCAGCACTGCAGTAGGTGTGGCTAACCCAAGTGCGCATGGACAAGCAACCACCTGCACCAATAAACAATATTAAAGGTTTAAAATAAGCTTATTTTCTGTTTTCTATCAAGGGAAAAATAAAAATAGAAGAACAATGTCTTCTGAAGCCCTAAATTTACGGAAGAAACCAATTCCATGGAATAATATAGCATTTAGCGTGCCCTTTCTTTTTCTTTTTCAATTAAAAAGTTACTTCGGAATTTAAGTTTAAAAACAATACTTTCGAAATTAAAACTAAAATTGTTTGGTGATTTTATGTTTTTACAGCTTAACTGAAACTTCTATACCACAAACAATTTCATCAAACACTTGGCATGCACAACAAACCCATACACCAATGCACACAGACCTAAATATCCGACATCCCTTGCACTCTTATACTAATTTGCTCTCTACCTAAATCTCCGACATCCTAGCTGCTTGCATACGAAAAATGGTTGATCAACTCTTTATCCCCTCCCTTCTCTCATTAACAAAAGTGAAGGAAGTAATGCAGTACTGAGAAAAGAAGGGAACAGAATTTGGATAAACTGAAAGTGATTTATAGCATTTCTTGTTTGAAGAGTATATGCTCAAGCTTTGCTGACAAGAGTATAGATCTAAAAAACTATCATCTCAGCATACTGACTTCAGTTAGTTAGTTACACCTTTTTCTAATTAGACTAAAAATGTAACTAACTGACAGCTCAGGATAACTGACAGCGGTTAGTTAGGTCAAATGCTAACTAGGCACCTACAACCCTTAGTGCTTCAACAACTATCATAGCATTCTATCAAAAAGAAAACAAACATCACAGAGCATATACAAAACACCTAAAACATTTTGATAAAATTGATAGCACCAAAATCATTGTAAATTATGGCGCACACTTTGCACTGTTGAAGAAAATAAAGGGTGTCACTGAGGGAGTAGAACCTTTTGAAATAGAGGTACATATACTCTTCCAATCAGCTTTTGTGGAAACTCCTATTTTTAGAGCTTCTTAAATCGTGTTTACCCACTGTTCCTTTTAAGGAGCAGAAAAACCCAAAAAAGGTGACCTAAATGCGATCTAAGAGCTAATTCTGTTCCTATATTAACTAAAGAACAAAGTGCTAGTGCAAAATCTGAATATAGTCAATATCTCTTGTATGTTATTCAGTGCATTATATTGTTTGTGATTTAAAATAGAGTAGAGGTACAAAACCTGGAAAATCCACAGACTAAGTAAAGAATCCCTAAAGAAAAGAAACATTGTAAAGAATCCCTAGAGGATGACTTATCAATTCACTAGCACCCATAGTGATAGGCCATTCAAAACCATTTTCAACAACTAGTAGCAATAAAATAATAATCTTTTTAGACTGGTACTACATATTTTGGCTGGTTTGATCCATCAGGCAGGACTGCAGCGACCAAACACATTTTCTGGCTGAGCTGCACCAATTAAGTTGCAGGGTAACAATTCGCCAGCGCAGCCCGACACTGAGCAGCCACTAAGTGGGCTATCCCAATGGTCTACTATTTACTTTTTAATAAAAAATACTTCATAAACACGTCAATGATATAATATTTAAGAGGTATATGACATCTATATAAAAACGCTAATTTTCTATCATAATCCAACATATTATGTTTCGAAATTTTATATTTATTAAATTATTATATATTATCTAAAACTTGAAGGTTATCAGAAATAACTTCTACCCTTAATCTCTTTGTTAATTCCTTTTAACATGGAAATATAACCCCAATATAAAAAACTTAGTCCAAATATATAATGGTTCATGTCTAACTATCTAACTATAAAAATAAAGAAAATATGGTTCTGCCCATTATGGGCCGGTCAGTGGCCAAATTACTACTGGGCTTGAAATTTTAGAACCGAACTCACCACACATAGGGCTATTCAAGTTATCCGTGGCCCATTTGTTGGGTATTGGAAAAAAGTTAGAGGTGTCTGACATCATTTAGGATATCATAAATCATAATGTGCTCTGTATTTGTTGTATATTTTTCTGTACACTTTATTGATCCCTATTTAGAAGACAGCAGAGATGAAAAAATAAAAGTGCTGCTAATCAGCCAAAACAATTCCCCAGCAAAACAGAATAAATAAGGAAAACTGGATTCCTTCTAATCATTACCCATTAATTCGGATCCTAATTAGAAAACATAACAAATGTTGAACATATTTACAACAGTGTTTCTCAGACAGGAGAAAGTACCTGCACGAAAGGAAAACTCTTTAACTTCATTATTTACTTCTTAAGCTATTGCAATTGCAATTCCTTTTTCTTTAATTATTCCCAAACAAAACTAGCATGCTACATTCAAAAAACAAAATATGGAATAGTAGTATATACATAGACAATAAAGGAAGCATACATCGGGACACGAGTATTGATTCAAATAAAATAGTGTTTTATAGCGACAAAAATATCTACAGAATATCCATATTGATTAAGATAGAATATTTTTTATAATATTTTTATTTCACCATATTTTGTTTTCTTATTTTAGAGAGATTGTTTGTTACAAACAGAGGAGCTAAGAATGTAATTGGTGTGATCACCAATAAAATCATTTCTTGAATCTCTGCATAGTTTAAGTTTAAAGAATTATTAATATTGTTTCTAATACAGTGTCAAAAAATATTTAGTAATGGCCAAGCCATCAAGCAAGAGTAACAAAACAGACTTTATAAGTCTGATCTAAAATCATTAAGATGAAGGAAAAATACACTCAAGCTGCTTAGAGCCCAATCATCATCATACGCATGGGAAAGTGTGATTCATGGAAAGCATTTGAATTGAAAAATACCAGAACACTGCAAGCAAGCTGCAAAGCCAGTGAAACTGAGCTTCCTTGATATAAAGCAGGAGGCAAAATGTGTGCCCCATACAGACTCCAGAATATGAAAGTGGCAGCAGAGGCTGCCATCACTCCATAAGTGAAGTGTCCAGCCACCTGGATATAAACAAAATGTCAGTCAATTCAATAAAAGATGCAAGAGAAATACTCAGTTACTAATGATGTAGAACAAAGGAAGACCCAAGGAATAAGACCATTTCAATCACGAGGATATCAGAATGACAATGCTTGTTATTGCAATAGTGGAAGACTTGTGATTTTTTCATCACAGGAAACACATGCTTCAACAAAGAAGGTAATACAAATGAAACAGGCCTACAAATAGATTTTCACATATATAAAGACATCCATGGCTAATGCTCAAATGTTCCATGTCTACTACCGATACAAACAAATGTACTTCTTATAAGACATGGGAATCCTCTTCCCTAGAGCTAGTATTTCAAGTAGAGTTGGGCTGTGTCCCCTCCTGATATCAAATTAGAGTCTCCACTACTAGAGTTCAATCCTTCTTGTCTCCATACTTGTAAAAAGTTGAGTTTGATAATTTAGCTTCATCGTTCAAATCTTTGGTATGAAACATAATATCTGTGGTCAAGGGTGTTAAATTACAGGTTGCTCATGTTTATGGTGCTACTAATGAGTGACATATAGAGTTCAAAGTTTCTCATATTCTTTGTGAAGGAAATCATTATGCGAATAAGTTAGTCATCTTGGCTTTTATTCATAGGGAACCGTATAACTGGTTTTCATGTATTTCTTTAGAATATTTTTCAAAATAGGTCTTATTTGCCTGTTTTGTGAGGTGTATTTTTATATCATGAGTTTGTTGTGGTCCCCCCATATTTTGTTCTCATTTCCTTTTATTTTCATTTTTATAAATAAAATTTTCATGTAATAGATATTGTTGGGCTTTGGGTGGTCAACATAACTGAGATGTCATAGTCCAGAGATGCCTAGCATGCTTATTTGGAATTGATTCATTATGACTTCAAAATTTGATGTGCCTGTTTCCAATGACTCTTTAATTGCCCTGCTATATTGACAAGATGGATGACAATAATTATGTTTTTTGGGCCACAAATGTCAAACTTTGGTTCAAGAATCAAGGTTATCTTGACCATCTCACTAGTAAAGAAGAAACTGTGGCTGAATTTGATTGACCAAAATGGAGTAAAATTGATGCTCAACTTTGTGGGGTCATCAAGTCTATTATTCATTCTTTCATACTATGACACATGTGAATCTATTTGGCACAGGACAAGTCAGTTTACACTAATGACATACAAATAAAACATGGATGTGATTGCGGCACAAAAACTTGATAGAACTATGTCAACCTATTTGGGTCAAATAAGAGGTCTTCATGATTTTAATGAACTTTCGCTTCCTACTGCAATCCCTACCAATGAATTGGACAATTGTTCGACCTTCTTCATGTCACTAGCTTTGTATGGCTTACTTATAGTAATCTTAGGTTTGGGACCAAATTTTAGGACATCCTTCTGCACGCACTATGACTATTGCTTGCTCCTCTTTGCTTCACATTCTTGCTAAAGCAACCACTGACTCAGCAATTAGTCCAGGCCATGTGCCATCTAGCCCCATTGACTCTTCAAAGGGCGGTGACTGGTGTTCCTCTTGCAAAAATAATGGTGATCGTTCACGATTCAAGTGTGACCATTGCCAAAAACATGGTCAGACCCTAAAATAGTTATTGTGATAAACTCTTCTCCTACATAGTTCTGCAGAATTTGTTTCCACTCACAATATACATCCAATAATCTTTAAAGATTTTTCTTTGATGGTAATTGGACTGTCAAGCGTATAGTTCCATTGCTTTTATTGAGCATTATGGTAATTCCTTAGTTGGCATCTCTCCTCCTTTGGGCTCCTAGGTCCTTGATTTGGGGCCACTAATCATATAATATTGGTGATAAATACTCTATTTCCTCTCTTTCTACTTTTGGTTACTTACTTTATGTCAACTAGAGAAATGGTTCTCTAACACAGACCTGAGGTGTTGATATTGTCCATCCTCTTTGCTCTCTTACTATTTGTAATGTTCTTATGTTCCTTTGGCTCCTTTTAATCTTTTGTCCATCAATAAACTTACAAGCTCTCTTGAATGTGGCATTTCCTTTCCTAAAGGTTTGTTTCCTTGGAGGACTAGAGGGCCCACAAACAATTCGCTTGAGATGTGAGTTTCATGGCTTCTATCATCTAAACAAGTCTTCTCTTGTTGGATCCACGACAACTTCCCCACTCCTGATCCATGCTCGGTAAGGGCATCTCAATGTTGAAAAGTTGAAACAATTAGTTAGAATCTTCACCTTGTGAGTCATGTCAATTAGGTAAACATATTTGTAGTTTTTTTTCTAGCCACATTATTAGTTGGGGTTCGTCCAAATGTTTCAGAGCCTTACTTCATCTACGTTAGGGTCAAGATATTTTGTTACTATCATAGAAGATTTTTTTTTCCCTTTTGTACTTTGTTGTATTCAATGATGGATCGTTCAAAACCTTTTTCTATTTTTCAATCCTTTTTGCATGAAATCAAAAATCAATTTAGTATCTTGATTCATACTTTGCATGTGAGTATCTATCTACTCAGTTTCAGACATTTATGGCATCTCATTGTGTTGCACAAAACTACTTGTCCTCATAACGTTAGCAACTAGCAAAACAGCTTGATGTAGAAACAAACCAAAACTTGCTACAGAATTATTACAGATTGAGTAGAACCTTGTCAGCCAATCGTTGTACAGGAGCTTCCCTACTTTGTGCCTCTTCAACGAGACGAACAATGTTTGCCATAGAAGTTTCGCCACCTGGTCGTTGCACTTCCATTGTAAGAGTTCCGTTAAGATTTATACTACCAGCTGCTACCTCACTCTACAGACATAAAATCCATCAATCAGTCACTAAAATCAACTGTTCAGCACTTCACAACTATAGAAACGTGAAGGGGTCAATCATACATACACAGAAAATTAAGTCTGCTTTTTATCAGTTATGACATAACCAAATGGTTTTTCTGTTCTATTGATAAATTGCACTCAATGATCACATTATAGAAATTTGCTGATTAAATAAAACGATGGAAACTCAGTTCAGGGTAGTTATGACAGTTATGTTTGCACTCAACGCACTGCTTTAGAAAACAGTTCTATATTTGTTGTAGTTAGTTTTATATTAGAAACTGCAGGATGACAGTTATTTGTAGAAAATAACAGCAGGTAGTTATGTATTAGGAGTACATATGTCAGACTTAAGCAGAAGAGGAGAGTCCAACTCAAGGCTTAAGAACGACATCAAGTAGTTTATCCTACCTAATGGTCCAATCTAAAAGGCTAGTCCATTAGATAGGAGAAACTTCTAGGTAGAGCTTGCAAAATCAGCCCGATTTCAAGAATAGTTTGTAAAATGGGTTGGGTCAGACGGAAAAAATTTAGCCTAAATTGAAGCAAACCAATTTTTGCTCAGCTTGTGGCCCAGATGAGCTTTTCGATCAATCTGTCCCAGGATATGAGCCAGCCCCTTTCTAAAAATAATCATTATAATTAGAAAATTGAAAATATGTAGTTTAGCCCACTCGATGAGGGACTCCTAACAACATATATGATAAAAGGCTGTGTATTTGGACGTTGAGAAGCTATTTGCAATTTGAGAACAGAGAATACAGTTGATAGAAGACTTTTGCCAGTAGGCCAGTAAGGGGTATTGCTGTATTGTATGTGACGGAGACATTTGCCACTGGGACAATAAGTGTTTTATATTATATTTAATTACTTCATCAATTGGTGTTGTATCAGTCACAACATCCACAGGTGCTCAAAGGAACCAATAGAAGTAACAATTTGTGTCAAAAGCCAAATAAATATCAAATTATCATAAAATATGTCAAGGAAGAATGTACCCCAGGTAATTTTGTTACAGGCAGTGGTTCACCAGTGAAACTTGATTCATCTACAGTGCTTCTACCAGCTCTCACAACTCCATCAGCTGGAATACGGTCCTAGACAAAAGGATATATGGGTTAAAAGCATAAACCAAGCAGCTTTGACAAGTAATTTATGAATATTACTTGTCAAAATCCAAGCAGAAGAATTCAAACTTCGAAATGATATTAGCAATGGTTTTGTAGCACAAGCATCATCACATATGACGAATTTGAAAACAGTGATTATAGGCGTAATGCCCACCCTCCTCTCCTCCTTCCCAACTAGTGGACAACATGTGTATCGTTATTAGCAGTTTTCTTTTCAACAGTTCAACTTACACATTTTGAACTGAAATTACACAACTAAAAAACATCCATTTGGAGAGAATACACAACTGAAGCTTCTTCCGGTACCATAAAAGGGGTGAAGGAGTTACAGGGTTGTATCCGATAATATGTAGATTCTGATATTACTCACTCCAGGCAACACAATAATTTGGTCTCCAACAGAAAGACTTTCGGAAGGAACTTCAACAACAGAGCCAGCATCTGTTTCCCCATTGTTAACTAGAAGGCGAGCTTTTGGTGGCAACAAACTAAGAAGTCCTGCCATATCACTGGTTGCTTTAATTTTAGCTCTCTGTTCGAGATTCCTTCCTAGCAACACAAATGCAATTAGCATAATTGGCTCCTCAAAGAAAGCCTTCCATCCCTGCATAAAAATTAAAAAATATCATTTAGCACAATTAAATTTATCTTTACACATTGTTAGAATATAATCTGTTGTTACAGATTTATAAAAAATCAACTATTACATAATCTCGTAAATTAAGGTGATTGATTCCTAATTATTAGATATCTTTATTGTAATTGATTTTATTCAATAGTATAAATATATATTGTGTGGTCTGCATTATACACACAATACATTCAGAACATATACAATTCTATACACATAATTACAAATCCAATTCCATTATTTCACAAAGAAAATATACTTTCTACCTTCTAATTAATAAATATAAGCAAGCACATGTTGAGCATCTAAGTCTAACCAACAGCTGGTTTTGACTGGTGTAATATATGTGATGAGTATAAGTTATTATTTTTCCTATATGAGATGAGATGAGATGAATAGAGCACTATTCAACAAAACTAGATAAATAAGAATCAGCCTAAGTCACAACCTGTAATGAGCCTTCGTTCAAGGTAACAAAACAAGGATATAAATTAGAAGAAAAAGAGTCCACCCTCCTATTATTCAAAATTAATCTGCAAGGAAAAACAGGTGCAAAGAATACAAAGGAATTTATTCCTTCCACACAGGGCATTCCCTGTTCACAACTATCTTTTTCTCCCTACCTCCCACAGTCTGGATGATATGAATATATGGACTTTTGTCTAACATAAGTCTCACCCTCTTATAACGGCTAACCACCTTATTTTTTTAACTTCTTCCTCTAATATAATTTTTCAACCCATCTCAGTACTCCCCTGCCTAACACATCCACCATCATTTACCAAAATGAAAAAGACAAGCAAAAACTATAGCTTTGTAATGTAGATGAACATAAGCATGAGCTAAAAAATCAAACCAAACTATGATCATGAACGTGGACTGTCGAGGAACATGTATGCTACTATTTCTTAATAATAGCTAAAAAAATACTGTCTGTTGGATCAATATAATTGACTCTACCAACCTACTTGTGCATGAGTAATGCTTGCATAAAAGTGTGGGGACCAAAATGTGCACACACGTGTATCAATGGTTTTATAAAAGAGATCAATGAGGGTATTTAGCCGAATCCAGAAAAAACAAACCGGAAGAGAATTTACATATTATAATCTGAGCTACTAGTAATTAGCCATCTTGTAAACTATACCTATATAGCAATCATAAACTTGACAGTCAGCAACAAAAGAAATTTGAGTTTTCTATTTTCTTTAATGATTTGAAAATAGCTTTTACTAAATGCTGCAAGCAACTAATTGAATCAAAGTTACAGATTAGAGATAACAAACTTCAGAAAGACATTTTACCAATTTTGGAACTAAGGCAGCAAATGAGCTGACAGTAAATGAAGACAAAGCCCCAAGACCAACTAAGGTGTTCATGTTTGGTGTTGTTTTAAGAAGGCTTTTTAAACCATCAAGGATAAGCTGGCGGCCAGGACCAAGCAATGTAAATAAAGATAACGATAGATGAAACCCAATGGAATGAAAGACATGGATCCACGGTGCCTTCGCTGCAAAGAAATGAGAGAAATGGCCAACAAGACAGACAGCACATAGAGCCCAAGAAACGGCTAGCTCACGACCTTTAAACAGCACATAGAAAAGAAAGATCACCAATTAGTCCCAGAAGTTAAAGCAGTTGAATCATCAGAGAACCACTCAGAAATAGCATAAGTGGGCTCTTGTTGCACTACTAGTGTAGATTTAATTAGTGCTTACCACTTTCTCTTAATTGTCTATGTCTTTCCTCCATCTTCCTTTCAAAAATTTGGAGGAAATTGTCTCTTGTAGAATCTGCACTTTCAGGATCAAAATGGTCAGCAATCAACCACACCAGTGGAGAAATCTGTTCCATTTAAACTACATACAAGCCTTAAGCTTTAACTCCAAAAAGAAATTAATCCCTCTGACAATTATAATTTGAACCAAGATCAAAATTTATAAATGACTAGCATCTGATTGTTACAACTATTCACAGGGAGAGGTTAGGAAAATTCTTGATAAAAATATTTAAAATTTGGGAACATAAACCACACATCTGGCTAGTGATTAATAAGCAACCACCTACTGACCTCACCTAATTAATCACTTAGTGGTTAATTATTCCTTCACTGGAAATATTTGTCAAGAAATCCTGTATCTTTTTTGTAATTTAATCAATATTTTATTCAATTAAGTAGCAGAATAAGTAATCATTCCAATCGAGCCTGTGCAGGAACAAAACTCAGTGGAAAATGTCACAATTTATGTAATGCCCAATACTATCTTGATCGTATCTTAGATTATACTAGATTATCTTTAACAATTAGTTTTCCTATTCCCTGAATACCTCTTAGGATTGCTCATCAACTTACCGTGTTTCCTTATCTCATGATTTGTTTCCTATTTAGTTAGAGTAGAGAGAAATGGTAGA
>Ga0099823_1008203_pt1 | contig 10627 bp, 13 predicted proteins | sample CowpearedBW_FD_76831 | JGI IMG/M metagenome (GOLD analysis project Ga0099823, IMG submission 76831) | Root nodule microbial communities of legume samples collected from California, USA - Cow pea red BW | ecosystem: Host-associated > Plants > Roots > Nodule | place: USA: California | collected... | reverse complement strand
TTCGCCTGGACGAGGACGCGAGCAGAGCACATCAGGTTCTTCTTCGAGAACTCGCTTAGGCGAGTCACTCTCGCCTGAGCGAGACAGTAGGTCGCTCAAAGCAAGAATCCTCCGTCTGGGCGAGTTGCTCGAGTAGAACCTGGGCGAGTCTCAGACACTCTCGCCTAGGCGAGACGAGCTCGCTTAGGCGAGATTGACAGCACTCACCACTGTTTCACGCATGCAGCAGGAACACACAAAAATGAACATATCCAAAAGCAACCAAGACAATCTCATATCACCAAAAACCTCATTCATCATTCCAAAAGTATTCAACAACCCAAGAACAACAGGAGAAAATATTTTTAAATGGTAAAAAGAGGCAAAAACTAGCTTCCCTTACCTCTGTTTGAGTACTAAAAGCAAGCAGACCCTAACTAAGGGGGTATTACAGTTCCAGGAACTCGAGTAGAGCTGAAACATGAAGATCCAAACAAAACGACGTTAGGAATCTTAACCCTAACTTGACCAACATGCTCAACAGCGAAAAAAAGTGAAAATAATGGATGAAAACCCTGGATCTTGACTTACCAGGAGGTACAAGATGGTTATGCTAGCTTGGAGACGGGAGGAGGTCGGGTGCCCTAGCAGAACTCCTGTTTTCTTAGACTATTTCTGAAAGGGAACAAGAGACAATGAGAATGTTGAGTGGGGTATTGGGGTCCTACTGTAGGGCTGGTCTTGAGCCTACGAAGGGGCCAGGCCCAAAACATGAAACTGAGAAAAAAAATAAAAATGGGGCTTACAGTAAGAGTTAGCAAAACAATTAGGTGTAAGATTTACATGTGATGAGGGTCAGGTGGCATGCGTAAATAGAAATACTTAAAAGACATCATAAATAATGAGGGAGTAGATATGTTATGCATTCAAGAAACTAAGTTGCATGAATTGCTTGTGGAGAGCTGTTATAATCTGTGGGAGATAACAATATGTGCACATGAATCCTTAGTATAACGTTATATTATTGTGATTGGCGCACCGTGTTCACAAAAATCATTCCCGTGAAAGCATTTATTTAGATTTTATCATGATATCATATTATTATAAGTTTTTTTTAGCAATTGCATCTGGTTGGATACATGCGCTATTGTATACACTTATTTAAATGTTTGCTAATGAAAGCGGTAGGACCCACACTACTTCATTGCCAAAATCTTTCTCCATTTACGTGTTGACATTAGATTATGTAGGCTTAACTCTTTTTTTTTTCTCAAATGTAGGCCCCTTTTGGTTGGATAAATAGTGAAGTTGATGACTTTTGAAAATAAACCCCTGTGAGATTTCTCTATATGCATAATCACTACCATGTTTGACTTTATTAATTCTATAAATGTGCATTTGTTACATGTGTTTTTTTAAAGCGGATCTCTTTTGTTGTTTTTTTTATTATTATGAATCTCATAGTTCTTGTTTGATGTTTAAGATCTTTCAACATTTTTTATTAATTATTATGTTGAGTTATGGATTCATTTAATAATAATTTTTTTATAACTTTAATTATCATATTGAGTCTTTGATTTATTTGAAAATCATTTCTTTTTATATTTTTTTTATAACTTTAATTAACATGTTGAGTCTCAGACTCGTTTGATAATCATTTTTTTATACTTATTTTCATAACACTAATTATCATGTCGAGTCTTGGACTTGCTTGATAATCAAGATTTTTTATAACGTTAATTATCACGTCACATCTCGAACTTGCCTTGATGATCAAGATTTTCATAACTTTAATTATTATTTTTAGCCTCAAACTTGCTTGATAATAATTATTTTCATTATTTTAATTATCATATCGAGTTCCAAACTTACTTGGTAATCATTACTTTTATAACATTAATTATCATGTCAAGTCTCATACTTGCTTGATAATCATTATTTTTCATAACTTTAATTATCATGTCGAGTCTCAGTCTCGCTTGATAATATTTTTTTATACTTTTTAATTATCATGTTTGGTCTCAAACTTGCTTGATAATTGCTTTTTAAACATACAAAATTTCTCTAAAAATTTGCAAATTTACAAACCCCACGTGCTTACAAACCTTTCCATCTTTTCGAAATAATTTTTTTCATTTAGAACTACGTGATCCCTGATTTTTCATTCTGAATGGAAATACGTAGGAGTAAGGTCAAGTCCTTGTCGGGTTCACCTTCCAAAAAATTAAAATCTTTTCGAAATCATTTTCCAAATCATTTTCCAAATAGTTTTTTTAAAAGAACTACGTAATCCCAATTCTCCATTACAAATGGAGATACGTAGGAGCAAGGTCAATCCTTGTTGGGCCCAACTAAAAATTTCAATAATATTTTCTTTAATTTTTTTTTTGTTTGTTTGTTTTATTTTTGCTGGAAACTAAATATTTTAAAAATTGCATTAATTTTGCACACTTAATTAAAAGGAACCATCTTTGGATGGACATTGTGGGGTACCAATACCTTCCCCACACGTAACCGACTCCCGAACCTAAACTTGGTTTCAAAGACTAAAATCTTTAAGGTTTTTCTATAGTTTTCCTTAATAAACTATGATGATGACTCCTCTGTTATTTTAAAATAATTTTTCGTCATCCCGTCGTGACCCTTGTTGCGATAATAAGCTAAGGCGTATGAAACTCTTAAGTGAATTCAAAATGCTCCTTCGAAAGGAAAATTCTTTGTTAAATCAAAGGGGTTAATTGGCTAGAACAAGGAGATACAAATTCTAGGTACTTCCATTCTAGGATTAGGTGGAAGAGGATCAAGAATAAATTAAAAGGGTTGAAAGCGAATGAGTTATGGAGTGAGGACCCAATCAAGGTAAAAGGGGAGGTTAGGCTTATTTTTGAAAAAAAGATTCACAACACCTAAAAAATTCAGTTTTAACATTCAAGATGTTGAGTTTCCAACCATAATTGAATAAGATAATAGGGTGTTGATAAAGGAAATAGAAGACCGAGAAATATAGGATGTTATAATTCAATATGAGGGGACAATGAGTCCAGGACCGGATGGATTCAATTTTCACTTCATAAAAAGTAAATGGGACATTATGAAGAGTGATGTATGCCAAGTTGTTAAAAGGTTTCAAATAGTCAGGATAATACCAAATGGATGTAATGCCTCATTCATAACACTTGTACCAAAAAAACAAAATCGTTTAGGTTGCGACGATTATCTCTGGTTGGTTGCATATACAAGATAATATCAAATATCCTTGCAAATAGAGTGAAGAGTGTGCTTCCAAAGATCATAGATTCCTCCCAATCAACATTTATTAAGGGAAAATGACTCTTTGATAGCATCTTGGTAGCTAATGAGGCAGTAGAAGATTGTAGGCTTGAAGGAAGAGGTTATTGATAGTCAAGGTAGACTACGAAAAAGCCTATGATTTAGTTAGTAAGGATTTTCTATACTACATGATGACATACTAGGGTTTTAATAGATGAGTGGGTGGATCAAGGAATGTATGAAATCATCCTCTATGTGTGTCCTAGTTAATGGGAACCCACTAAAGAGTTTGTTCCAACGAGAGGATTAAGACAAGGGGATCCTGTGACACCATTCTTATTCCTACTAGTAGTAGATAGCTTAGTAGAGTTGTTTAGACAAGCGATCAAGAGAAACCTATTTTGTGGGGTCAGAGTGGGTGAAAAGGAAACTGAAGTTGGATTACTACAGTTTGTAGATGTCACTCTCTTTTTGGGTGATGTAAGTCCAGAAAATATATGGGTTATAAAAGTTTTGAGTTGGTATCAGGACTTAGGGTAAATTTATAAAAAACTAAGATTTGAGGAGTGGGATTGAATATGACTTTAATATAAAACTTCTTAATATCCTAAACTGTAAGTACATGAAAATATCCTTTAAGTACCTTGGATTGCCAATAGGGGGATCCAAGAAGAAAACAGTTATGGAAACCTATGGTTGCTAAAGTCAAAAGCAGGTTGTCTAGTTGGAAAGGTAAACTATTGTCTTTTGTTCATAAAACTGGTAATCTCTACCTTAACGCTATATTATCTATCTTTCTTCAAAGTGTCAAAGAATGAATGCAACAAACTCACAAGAACACAAAGGAATTTTCTCTAGGATAGAGCTATAAGGATAAGAAGATTTCTTGGGTTAAGTGGGACAATGTATGTAAATCGAAGGAGGAAAAGGGGTTGGGCATAAGAGATATTGAGAACTTTAACATACCCTTCTTAGCAAAAATGGAAGTGGAGACTGAGCAATGAGGATCAGGGCATGTGGAGATAGGTACTCAAATCAAAATATGGGTCATGGAGTAACCTGAATGAAAATAACATATATAGGTTTGACTCTTAGTGGTGGAAAGATCTTTGTATGTTGTATTGAAGCTTTGACCAAGGATCATGGTTTGATAACCATATTGAGTGGAGTGTAGGTGAAGGGAGTGTAGTTAAGTTATAGGAAGATAAATGGGCAGGAGCTGAACCGCTATCCCATAGGTTCCCTAGGAGGTTTGTGATCTCTAATTGTAAAGATACAACTATAGGGTAGGTAGGGAGATGGGTAAACAATACATGAGCATGAGATATGACTTAGAGAAGAACTATATTTGAATGGGAAACACCTAAAGTCTTAGGAAAGGTTATCTAAACACCTAGATTTGGAAGGATGACGAGGTATTCTCAATCAAGTCAACTTATAATATTTTGTAGGGAAATGCAAGTGAGGAGGAGCGTATCATTTTTAATAAATTATGGACTGCTAAGGTTATTCATAAGGCACAAATATTAGGATGGAGGGTACTCTTGGATAAACTCCCAACAAATGTCAAATTACTTACAAGAGGGGTCCAACTGCAAAATATCTTATGTGACTTGTGTTCATCCTTTAAGGAGAGTGTAAAATACTTGTTCTTTTCATATAGAGTAACTCAAAAGGTGTGGAACATGTGTGATAGATGGATGAGAATGAGTTCAGTGCATCACAATCAAGATAAGGTAAACTTTTTACATTTTCACCTCATTACTCTTAATAGAAAGCCAAATACAATTTGAAGAGGTATGTAGCTAGAAATAGTTGGGTAAGTCTGGAAATATACAAATCTTGTCATCTTTAAGTAGAGGAAGGTAGACCTAGAGGAAATTGTTGGTTTAGCTTAAGTCACGACATGGTCTTGGATGAAATGTAAAATTCCTATTGTCAATTTCTCTTATAGTGATTGGTATTTCTGCCATGTTTTGTAATTAAAATATTTGTGAAATGGTAACTTTGTATTGTTTCAAGTGTTTAAGTGGCTAGGTTATGCTTTGGCTATATATCGGACGGAGCATGGCTATAGGGTAGTGAGAAAACCACAGTTTGGAACCCTTAAATGAATTAAAAGGAATCAAGGACATGGTAATGATCTTTGGATGTGTTGGGCTTATGTCTTCATTTATAATATAACTCTATCGTCTTTGTACTTTGGAGATGTATGTAGTTATGTATTGTATTCAGGGTGGGCAATGGGTTGGAATGTTTTTTGGTGGTTGTGATGTTAACCCTCTACATTTATTATATTGTATCCAGGATGGACACTAGTTTGATCATCATGTTCAATTATTTGTTGAGGCTCAAGATGTTAGCCTTCTTACATCCCTTATGTATAGGGTTATCACACTTTTTGTAAAAGGGCTAAAGCATTCCACAAGTACTCTAATGTATTAATTAATTAATTCTTTGCTGATAAAAAAAAGACTATGATTGACCTTTCAATTGACAAATATAAAATTAGTATTGTGATGAATCCAAGAACCCTATTGAGATCGAGAAAAAAAAGGAAATTAAAAGAAAACATTAAAATGGTTCATTTCACCATTAGACATTTTGTAACATCCCGTCAGGATATTACTAGTTTAATAAAATATAATAAAGTAATTAAACATTACATTTAAGAATACCTCATTTCCCAAAACACGGGAAATTGAAAACCTTATTAATTCATTAATAAGTCCATAATTACAAAACTACAAATAAAACCAAAATATTCCATGAGCCTTTACAATCCATTTCAAAGAAAATAAAGAAAACATAAAGAAAATATCCCATGATCATCCCCTCTCCGCAGCTAAGCCTTACCAGCTCCACCTGCATCATCACTTGCTCACGTGTACCGCGTACACGATCATCGCCAAACACAAGAAGATAGGGTGAGCTAAAAGATGAAACACACAAAAATATACCAAACATACATATGCATGTATAATCGATACAAATAATATAGCAATAACACAAACTCTTCCCTTATACCGCATGGCCACCACCATATACAATATTCTTTTATTTCCCACAGAACATTACTCCATTTCAATCACATGGCCACCACCATGTACACTGATGCACCTCGTGGAAGACTCGTTACCTTCCCTCCACATGGCCACCACCGTGTATATTAAAGTACATCCGGGAAACTCGTTCCAGTTCTTCCACATGGCCACAACCATGTTAGCAGTGTTCTACATCTTCTATTAAGTATCTCAAGGCGTCTTGCTGCCACACCTATCGGCCACAACCGATAGAGCACGTGCGGAAATCATGCTACGGATCACACACCGTAAGGCCAGGTGGAGTTCCCAATTACAAGCATAGTCCGCACCGTCCCAGGACTACCAAACTCGTCAGCGAAACACTAAGGAGGGCAGTCCCTCTGGACCCATCCGTACTGGTCACAACCAGCACACTCACACCGGCAACACTCACCAACCCGAGCCTCAACTCAAAGGTTCCTCGTGTTCATCCGCTATCCCGAGCCATAACTCAAGGAAAGTCATTTTGGGCCACAACCCATAGAATGCCACGTGCTTAACCCCTACCCTGAGCCACAACTCAAGAAAACATTCCAGGCCACAACCCATGAAACTCCAACAAGCTAACCATTAAGATACTTTAGAAGCCTTGTAGACCACACCTTACAATTTCCATCTCCCACCCTCAATACAACAGTAACTCAGATCTTGAACGCTTAATAACACCCTTGCTCACTTAGGCCAAAAGCCCTTGCTTCGCCAGTCCAGCCTATCTCGCTTAAGCTAGATCCACTAGCTTGGGCGAACCTCTAAAATCTCTGCAATACACGTAATCTCGCTTAAGCGAGCTCATTCTCGCTTGAGCGAGACCCTCACTCGCCCAGGATTAAAATGCCTCGTTTAAGCGACGAGTTCAACAAAACTACGAACCTTCCCTCGAGATCTCGCTTAGGCGAGAGGGACTCGCCTGGGCGAGACGTACTTCCGCTCAAAACAACCATCAATCCCGCCTATGCGAGATGTTCAAACAAACCACACAAACGCACACGAATTCTCGCTTGGGCGAGGCACACTCGCCTAAGCGAGATGACATGTCGCCCAAGACCAAATCACCCCGCCTGAGCGAGATGGTCGAACAGGGAAGGGTTTCGAGTCCCTACATATTTCGCTTAGGCGAGTCTGGCTCGCCTGAGCGAGACATGTAGACTCTATCACTGTTTCACGCACACAACAACAACAATCACACCCAAAATATACTCCAACTTCATATCATTCAGCATAATCTCATTAGTCATAAGCGCATAATTGAACACTAAAATAGACCCCTAGCAACCCAACTTTGCATAATCGCAGAATAGACAGTGTATAACCCCATTATTTTCATGCTTTTAGGCCAAAATTCAATAAAACAGTACCAAAACCCATAACCCCTAATTCCCTCAGGTGCAGCACGAATTTCAAAACACAATTTCATCACAGATCATACAAAATGATACTATAAACATAGAAATTCGGCTAAGCTCCCCTAACCTGAAACTTCCTTGCTTAAAACTTGAATTTGGAAGGTTCCTTTGATCTCCAATGACTAACCTTATCACCACTTCAGTTTCTCCTCTCTAATTCAATCCCAATTCTCTGTTCACTCTCAATTTTCGCTTAATACTTGGTTAATGCAAAAAAAAAAACGAGAATATGATTAAATTATGGATTTTATTGCTATTCAAGGGCCATTACTTGATTATTTCTCAGCTCTTTAGCTGCCCCCTTTTCTGCTAGGTTTTCTCCACCCTTTCATATTCAGCCCACAACTAATTTTTAAGCAAAAAGAGTTAAATTTGACTCACCAAGGTTCAAACCCATGACCTTACCAAAGCCAGATCAAAGCTAAACCACCAAGCCAATTAATGTTTCATGTCAATTCACACACATTTACCATCATGTTATCACCCAACACGACCATGTATTATTTTAAAATAAAAGTAAGTCAACCAAGACACCAATAACACTCATAGGACTCGAACCCAAGTCCTTTCACACAATTAAGTATTCTCAACCAGATGAGCTAGCACTTTTCCATGTCATACTTATTAGAATTTAATATCATAAATAATCTACCTACCCGCATTTATTAATTAATTATTTATTTAATTAATTAAATTCCGCGGATCTTACACCTTTCATAATGCCTTATCTATTTTTGTGTTCACTTTGTTTGATATATTATTGTCCTTTTCATCATCATCTATACAAGTTGTGAGTGCAAACCTCATTTGCAAGAATAATCCAAACACTCTATTTTTCTTTAAAGCTTCTAAAGTAAAAAAATAAAAGTGTTAATCTTGAATCCCTACACCTATGCTATAATTATTAGCAATGTTACAAACACCTTTAACCTAATAAACCACTTGATTACAAAGAATATTGAAGATCTCATTACTAAAAATTCTCATATTACATGGGAATTTTGTTGCAAATTTGTTAAAAAAATTTACAAGAAAAGACTTTTTCCTGCTATTTTTTCTAAGAATTTTAATTGGTAGGTAATTCCTTCATGGGTAATTATTTCCTACAAAATTATAAAATTCACAAGTATTTCCTACAAAATTTGTTGCAAAAAGTGTTTTATACAAAATATTTTGCAAAAAAATTGGCAGCAATTTCCTGCAAATTTTTTTAATAAAATTTATAAATATTTCCTACAAAAAAAATTCAGAACAAAATTGGCAGAAAATGAGTTTTTTTAGTAGTTTCTTTTTGGAAAAGTGTTATTATGAATATTATTTTGGTAGTTTTATTGTTGCCTAGTGACAAGTATATGGCTCCTCACAAGGATAGAGAGACTATTCCTAGGAGGATCACAAGAAATATGACTAGAAGGGAGGCATCATCCTTACTCGTTTCATTTTCTTTACGTAGAATTTTTCCTAGTTATACTTGTGCTTTTGTTTTTGTTTTTTAGAGCTACTTTTGACACCTCCTTGGCTTGATAGAGACACTCTTTGGAGGGTAGAGTGATGGGACGTGTGGCCCAAGGAATGGATTGCTTTTAACACCATTTAGTTTAAAGAAGGCACCCTTATTTGTAGGAGAGGAGGACTTAGACCTAAGCCCAACCCTCAAGTGGCACATGGGAGCCTTTGAGGATACTTATTGACCCTCTAGAAGGTCAAAAGCAAGTGGCATCATCCTTGGAGAGCAAGGTGTCATCTAGGTCATCCTAGGTAGCCCTAATTTTCATGTGGCATCATGTTACCCTTATTTTTAGAATCACATTCGTGTATTTGCCAAGATGTCCCTACTAAAGCCTATATAAGGAGATCTCATTTAAGTGTTCTTGAGCTCCCTTGTCTTATCTTGAACAAAGGTTCAAGTAGTGACAACTACCATTAATCTTGGTTTGGTCCATCCCTTAAGTGGCGTGCTACCTTCCCCATCTTCTTCCTCTCCCTTGCTTTATGTCTTTGTCTCTTTATTTCACTTCTTTTATGTTCATGTTGTTTCAATGTTCACACTCATATCTTGTTAATATTCTCTTGGTTTTGTTTCTTTGTTAATTAAACGCCCCTCTTTCTTTTGGACTATTGAAAATGCACCTTCACATCTAGATAACATTTTAGTTATCTTAATATCCAATGAAAATCTCTCCTGTTGGCACTCTTAAATATATAAGATGAACTTTTATCACCTAGAGTGTTATCGCTCAAATTAAATTCAAGTAAAAATATTACACCAATTTATCTTTTACTATGCAATATAAAATTGTCTAAAAATGACAATGTGAAATAAGTCATACAAGTTAACCCACTAGCTTGCAAGAAAAAGTGTAAAATGAACCATGAATATTTTAACTTAGGTATGTTCCGCATAATCTATCATCCATAAGGGTCATGACAAGATGAAGCGGACGGTTTCCATAATCCTCATAGTATTTTTATCATATTTTAATCTTTAAGTGATATAAAACTTTTTTATTTTATTTTGTTATCATATCATCCTCATAAGAATTGTTAATTTTATTAAAAAAATTATTTATGTACTGTACGGAAATTCCATTACAAGATAAACTTTAAACGTAATATAATATATTAAATACATTATTCTTAAAAAAATTAAATTAATTAAATTTATATTTCCTTTCAAACACGGTTTCAGAGTCTTTTCGGAGTTTGTCTTGTATATAACATATTTATAACAAGTTACCACAATATGTACAAAAATAAACTATAAAATAGAAATATAAAGACATTAGAATTCTAAATGAATCCATTTTAATACTAGAAGTCACCGTCCAAAAAGCCTACATCTTTAAGAATTAAGAATTATGTAATGATTTTAGCCATGTCTTCAAAATATAA
>Ga0099823_1008199_pt1 | contig 10629 bp, 8 predicted proteins | sample CowpearedBW_FD_76831 | JGI IMG/M metagenome (GOLD analysis project Ga0099823, IMG submission 76831) | Root nodule microbial communities of legume samples collected from California, USA - Cow pea red BW | ecosystem: Host-associated > Plants > Roots > Nodule | place: USA: California | collected... | reverse complement strand
TGAAGAGATGAGAAGGAAGGCACATGGTTCTTCATCTCAGTCTGAGATGCTTGTTACAGAAGCTAGGGGGAGAAGTCAGAAAAAGGAACATAAAGGTGGTATAGAGAAGAGTAGGAGCAAGTCCAAGTCAATATACAAGAATTTAGAGTGCCATTTTTATCATAAAACTGGGCACATTCAGAAATATTGTTTTAAGTGGAAAAAGGAGAACAAAGACAAGAAGGGCAAATAGAGAGAGAATGATCATGATGGTGATGATCGTGTCACTACTGCTACAGATGGTGATCTTGTTCTTCTTCGTGACTTTGAGTCCGTTAATCTTGTATTTGATGAAAGCATGTGGATTATTGATAGTGGTATTAGAGCCGATGGTTAAAAACCAGCTCAGGCGAGTGCAGTATGGTCCTAGTATCGAAAGTCTTCCTGGCAAGGGTTCCAGGTAAGCGTGTCCCGTTAAGAAAAAGAATGGTGGTACAAAAAAGGGCAGAAAAGGAGTACTCATGGTTGGGAATGCTTTCCCTGGAGGTGGAGTATACTAATGTGGTTGAAGGGACTCACCCTTGAGGGGGAGATTGTTAGGAATCCAAGTGATTCTAAGTCCCACATTGACCAGAAATGAGAAAGTAGAGCACTATATAAGGATAAAGACCCATAAACCCATTGCCTTAAGGTTTGGGGTTGAGAGTGGTGTCAATGTCTTATGTGGTTGGGCCTAGGTCTCATTGGTGTTGTATCTCCCCAGTGATACCCCCTCCTTACAAACCTAACAGGATTGGATGTCAGTACCTTAGCACTTAAGTTATTACACCACAAAACCGACTTTCTAGGCATGGGAAATTTAAGCTCATCTAGAAGTGATCTGACTTAGTACTTGACTGTGACATCACTTTTTGTTTTCTTGAGGCCCACGAGATCAATGTCTCTCCAAGGAAAACACATCGCCCTACTATGGATTTCCTATCATCTATGCTAGTTGCTCAATCTGCATCAGAGAATCTAGATATATCAAAATCGGTTGAGGGTTTGATATGAAGACACAAATTTGTTGTGCCATGGAGATATCTCAATATTCTTTTTATTCCTTGCCAATGATCTATAGTTGGGGAACTCATATATTGGTTGAGTTTGTTGACAAAAAATGTTATGTCTGGTCGAGTGTTGGTCAGATATTGTAATGCACGTATAGCCTGTCTGTATAGTGTAGGGTTAGCAATAAGTTCTCCTTTAGCAATGAATTGTTTCCCTGTTACCATTGGTGTAGGGCAAGATGAAGATTTTTCCATATTAAACTTCTTGAGTAGATCTCTAATGTACTTTGTTTGTTTAAGGTACATTCCACCAGCATATCTGTGTACTTCAATTCCCAAGAAGTAGTGTAGAAGGCCAAGGTCTTTGAGTGAGCAAAGCAATGTTTAATTGAGTAATGAAAGTCTCTAAAGACTTATTGTTGCTCCCTGTAATTATTATATCATCAACATATATGCGAAGGAGTATGATATGATCATTTTCTTTAAGAACAAACAGTGACAAATCACTTTTGGTGTTTTGAAAGCCCCATCTCACTAAAGTGTCTTTCAACTTGTCCTACAAAGCCCTTGGGGCTTGCTTCAGTCCGTAAATTGTCTTGTTTAATTTGCATTTGTGGCCAGGATTGGTTGAATCTGTATATCCTTCAGGTTGATGCATGAACACATTTTCTTTGAGATTGCCATTCAAGAATGCATTATTTATGTCTAATTGCCCAACCTCCCAATTTAAATGTACTGTAATAGATAGGACAATTCTTACTATGCTAGATGTGACCACTGGACTGAAGGTTTCATCATAGTCGAGACCCGCAGTTTGTTGAATTGAGCCATATGCCTTGTATTTAGTTTTAAAGACCCACTTGGAGTCTATGATGTTATTCTGCCCCTGAAATGGCACCAAAGTCCAAGTATGATTAGCTACTAGAGCTTTAAATTCTACATCCATCGCTGCTTTCCATTTTGGACTGAGTAGAGCTTCATTAACATATTTTGGTTCCTTGTCTTCTGTGTCTGTTTCTGACAGTCATATATATGGAAGTTTTGGCTTGTAAATCCCTATCTTGCTTTTGGTTTGCATCCAGTGCGTGTTGTCCTGCTGAGTTTGTTGGTTATTTTCTTTTGATGTATCATTTTCATGTGAGGTTGCCTCACCTGCATGAATAGAGATATCATTGAGCGTTAGTTTATCATCATTGACTAAGTCGCCGAGAGTTGGTTGCTCTTCATTGGAAACTAAGTCACCTTCTTGATGATTCACCTCCTTGTGAGTTAAGTCAACTATGTGGCTTGTAGTGGTACCAGCAAGACAAGAAGGAAGAAAAATAGGGATTGTTCTAGTCAGTATTTTTAATGAATTTCTTGTGTCAAGAAAGCCATCATGGAAAGGAAAGTGATTCTCATTAAAGACCATGTCTTGAGATGAAAATTCTACCATGAGAGTTGAGGCATTATAACCCTTGTGAGATTTGTTGTATCCCAAGAATACACGCTGTGTAGTGTGGAATTGAAGTTTGTGTTGATTGTATGGTTTAAGGCAAGGATAACAGGCACAACCAAACGACTTTAGAGCATCATAAGCAGGTCTCTTTCCAAATAACAATGAAAAAGGACTTTCATTTGGGTTAATTGATGAAGGCAATCTATTAATGAGATAAACTGAGGTAGATAAACCTTCCCACTAGTAGTGTAAAGGCATTTTAGCATGTGCTAAAAGTGTGAGCCCTAGTTTAGTCACATGTTTATGTTTCCATTCGGCTATACCATTTTGCTAAGAGGTATACAGACAAGACATTCTAAATTGAATTTCCGATACAATGGCTTTTTTCTGGACAAGTTTAAACTCACCTCCACCGTCACATTGAAAAGCTTTTATCTTCTTGTTAAATTGGTTTTCAACCAAACTTTTGAATTGAGTGAAAGCATGTATTGTTTCTGATTTTTGTTTCAAAGGAAAAATCCAAGTGAACTTGTGGTAATCATCAATGAAATGAACATAGTACTTAAAATTAGAGGGAGATAAAATTGGGACAGGTCCCCATACATCATTGTGAATCAATTCTAAAGGTTCCTTAACATGAGAGGAAGGGGATTTAAATGGTAACAAGAGAAGTTTTCCAAATTGACAATCTTCACAAAATGAAAATTGATCACGTGATGATGTCTTAACATTGCAAATCTTCAGCACCTTTTCTAAGACTTTATTGTTGGGGTGTCCAAGCTTTTTATGCTAATTCTCCTTTAGTGACATGTAGACACATGGATCTTTATTGACTTGAGAGTTGACACTTGAAAATTGGTATAATCCATCTCTAAGTTTCCCTTTTAGTAGTATTTTCCCTGTCAATTTTTCCTTCACATAACATTAGTTTGCATCAAATTCAACCAGGGCATTATTGTCAGCAGTTAGCTTAGATACACTCAACAAATTTTTTGTTATTTTTGGAACATATAGAACATTATGTAAGTTGAGGTTATTCAACTTGGTTATGCCTGGGGCCAATATTTTCAATCTTTCACCATTTCCAACTAAGAGAGAAGAAGTTGTACCATTGTTTTCATTAAGATCTTGAAGTTTCTCATTTTGATGGGTCACATGGTTGCTAGCTCCACTATCAAAGTACCATTCATAGCCCTGATTGTGGTAGGGGGAGGCTATGAAAGCGTTGTGATTTTCTCTCTTGTTATTTTCAGCATTATGATTTGAACCTATGTATGACTTATCATAACGATAAAAGCAATTTACTGTTATATGTCTGATCTTATTACATACCTGACATATTGATTTAGATTTACCTCTTCCTCTACCTCCTCTAAAGTTAGAGCCCCTCCAATTACATTGTGTCCCTGGTTTGTTGCTTCTGAAATCAGTTTGGTTGCAAAGTTTGCTGAAGTATTCATTGAAAGATTATTGAAACTATTCAACTATTCTATTATGCTTTCAAAATCCAATAGTTGGGCTTGTAGATCAACCCAACTAAGATTGATTTGATAAGATGATTTGACCACCACCGGATTGTAATCAACATCCAGTCCATTCAGCGTTTGAATCATCCAATATGAGTTGGAGATTGGTGATCCTGCTAGCTTTAATTTATCAGCAAGGTTCTTTATTTTGAGAAGATATTGATCCATCTTCATTTCTCCTTTGCGAGTGTTGTGAAATTCTAACTTGAGGTAGATTGTCCTTGATTTTGTATGTGCACCTGCTAGGCTTTGAGCTTCATCCCAAAGTTCCTTCGAGGTTTCACAGTGCAACAACTATGTTGCAATATCAATGGCCATTGAATTTCTTAGGCACCCTAGGAGAGCTTGATCATGTGCAATCACTCTTCATAGTTAGGATTGGTTTTTTGAGTTTTGTCACTTGTAGTGACAAATAGTTCTGGGCATTCTTTTATTCCTAGTATGTAGCCATCAAGTTTGCAACCTCTTATCAATGGAAGAACTGGTGACTTCCATAGGAGATAATTATCTATGTCCAACCTGACAAAAACATTTGTGGGTAGGTCATTTTTGTGATTTGTGTTGACTACGGAAGACATGATTGGATCGAGAGCCTTCAAGCTTAAGATTTATGATACCAAGAAAGATAAAATGGAGAAATATTGCAGTGCTTTTGTATTACAGATGTTGTGTTTATATAAACACAATACAATGCAATCATACATGAGAAATGTAATAAACAATATAGGAAATAATTGATAACGATGGTTGTACACATGAGAAATAATACACGGGTATAATACCAAAGATATTGGAATAATATTATTGACATAATATCTCTGGTATTGATTCTAATAATTAGAATCGTAACTTTCTCTCTCTAACTCATGTAACGTGAACAATGTTAGCCAGTATACTCTGCTATGTCGTTATCAATTTAAACGGTGTCAATAAAAAGAATGAATTTGAACATAATTTAACAAATTAAAGACTAAAAAAAAGATAGAGCAAATTGAACAAATCGGACCAAAATAAGAAATCAAAATAGTATTTAAACCTAAACCAAATTATAAACACTTGATATTTATTTATAAAATATGGATATTTAACATAGAGTAATATAGTCTAATTTTTTAAATATAAATCTATAAAATCTAAATTAGTTTATATAATATGAATTTGTATTTAATTTTAATTTAATTTTGTATACTAAACATGAACAATGAAATTGTATATAGAATATTACATTTTTATTAACAGATGTCATAGTTTTAAGACAAGGTTATAATTTATTTATGTAAATGATATTTCACCTTTAGAATTTAATTGAATCAAGTAATGAATTTATCAATTAGACACAAATATTTAAAATAAGATAAGCTACAACTTAATCTGTTAAATAATTTCCTGAACAACTATTTTGACTATTTATTTATTAAAAATACTACTTAAACAATAATACTAATTTTGTTACAATTTTTTTTATTAAAAAAGGTAAATATAAAATATAGAATAATGGAAAGACAAAACAAAGTAAATTAATTATAGTGTGAATCTAATTTTCTGATCTAAAACTGTTTATGTACATGCAGGAACGACAGTAATATAGAATGATGAAAATTGATACAAGATCAAGCATGCTAAGTGTGAGCTTCCCAATTACATGCTAAGTGTGAGCTTCCCAATTACAGGGCAGACATGCATTTTTTTTTTCTTTTTTCAAAATAAATTTTAAATTGCCATTGGTATTTGGAAGAAGCTCGGAATAATCTTGTAATATTGTGGTTGTTCAGGATTTTGATCTTCTCAGTTATTGCAGTAACATAGTTTCCCGAAGTGAGATGAACGCTTCCCGAAAGGACTTTCATTATATGCCGCATGCATCAAGAACTCGAATTTATACACCATAGAAATGGATGAATATAAAACTACTAAAAATATGCATCACTTAGAAAGAGAAGAAAAAAAAAAACTCATTGCACAACATAGAAGACCAATGACAGTTGACATAAATCCAATTAGTATCCATAGATAGGTTAAGCCTGTATACTAATTCTTCCCAAACTTAGGTGTTATTTCCTTCTCTTCAGGCATAGAATTACGAAAATATACGCAAACTTAAATTTGAACCAATCTAAAACATGTAAACAAAATAAAGAAGGAAAGACATTTGTGACTGTGTTGAAACATAGAGTGGTATACAGGGCACAAATCCTTTGGAACTGAGATAATAAAATTGTTGTTCTCTAAATCTAACTCACTTAACCTTTCAAACAGATTCATCTACTCCCTTACAAGAAACAAGTTGTTGAGTTGGTCTCGAACCTCAAACATTCCATACTTAATGTATTCATAAGCATGCTTCCCAACAAGTTCCTCAAATCTCCCAAGGAAACTTCCATATGCTGGCAACAGCATGCTTTCTATGGATTTTATTATTTGCTCCCTTAACTCCTCATCACAGACAGACCATGCAGACTGAATGTTGCATGTGTTGTCAAAGTGTTCGTTGAACCAATAAAGGTCGTCTTTCATCAACTCGATCGCAACACTAGGCTCTAGTTGATTGTTGATGTCTATATTCAAAAGGTCCACGATCTTATTCCATGAGCTTCTTAGATAGAGTTCAAGGTTTTCTTGGACTTTTCTTGTGTTTTTGTGGAGCCACTCATCTCCAAAAATAGGTCCCAGTCCATTCAATTTTGCCTCTACTTCTATGAATCTCCGGTTGTTCATGATGAAAACATAACCCAAAATAGGGTTTTTGTAATTTTTGGAGCTGACTTCCAAGGTTCTCTAAAAGCTCTGTCATCCTGTCCATGTACACAGGTGAAATCATTTCATCTTCTGAACCTTTTCTAAGTTCACTCTTCCTTCTTGGGATTGGAGATTTAGTGTAGTGCATCACTTTAAGCTTATTACTTCTTATGGACGACTTAGCTTCCAAACTACTCACTAACAGAGTTCTCACTTTTGTTATATACACAGATGATGGAATCTTTCCCTCCTTTAAATCTTGGCTAACTTTACTAATTTCCCTATCTCTGTGAACAGAATTAATACGGTACATCACTTCAAGGGTCTCAGGATGAATCCCGCCACCGGGAATGGGTGATGCATCTTCCAAAGCCTCGTAAATATTCAATCTCTGTCGTATCAGCTGCACTACAATATTTCTGATTGTACATGATTCAAACTCTTGTATCAACCCCTGCAATGCGTTGCGCATGAAATGACTCCAAGTTTCCAAGGCAAGGGCAGAGTTCAGCAGACTAGTGGTCAATTCCGTGCAAAGTTTCCTGAAATGAAACAACTCCCTAGAGTGGATGGAGCCGCTAAATACACGACTGAAGAGTCTCCTCTCATTCGGAAAAAGTATCCTCGCAGCTATGTTCATAGCTTTTATCAACCTCTCAATCTTTTCTTTCCTGTTAATGTCCTCCATGTTGAGCTCTTGATCTTGCAACTCTAATCTCCGTAAACTCTCTTTCAGAAACTCCCTCCGCCAATTACTGTACACGTGTAAGCATTCATGCACAAATCCATCTGACACCATCTTCTTTACACTTTCACGAAGCTTGCTCATCATTCCTGACGACAATGTATCCACCACCATGTTGTTGTCGCCATGCAATTCTGGCACTGAAATCTGATTCTCACCGACAACATTAGCTTTAAGGTATTTGTCTACATGCATGGAAATAGCGCTAATAACGCTCCTATTCTCCTTCTTAAGAGTCTCTATACAACCCATGAAGCATTCCTTGGTACCATCAATGCTTTCTGGAGGGGCACCACCAGCCTCTTGAGGTGAAACTACTTGAGAAGCACTACGTGTTGTTTCTCTAGAAGGCCAAACCAAATCCATGACCTGGTGTGGTTGTGAAGTAGCCATAATTGTTTGGGGCGAATCCACTTGAGTAACACTATCACCGGTTCCTTGTGGTTGTGAATGGGAACCAATTTCAACCACTACATGATCTTGGTGTTGAAGTCCATGATAACCACTTCTTGGTTGAGGATCCAAATTGGAACGAAGAAGGATGAGGGAATAACTGAAAGTTCCTCCAACGATGACTAACCATAGTTTTAATTTCATGAGTTGTACAGTGAGAAGTCCACAGAAAAAATAGAGGAGATCAACCTCAAATCCTAACTGACTCAGCCTTGACAAGCCCAAAGACATGATAGCAAATGCAACACTTGAAACCAGACTATATACATCTGGGTTCTGTTTCACATCTTTATCAAGGAAAAAGGAATATACACTAGTGATCAGCAGAGTAAAAAACGCTGTGTGAGCTTCCAAACAGCGAGAGTTAGAGTACTGCCATGTCTTTGCAAACAAGGTGGAAAGGGAGATTAAGAAACTGAAAACAATGTAAAGAAAGATTTTCCACCAGCTCCAATTTCCAAGTAAATGATTGAAAAAAGAACTGAAAGCATAACAGATAAGTCCAACGATAGATGAAGCAAAACAAACAAATCTCCATACCTTTGGCTGATGTAGCCAACTCTGAATTTTTATGAGCATGAGTACTCTGTTATTTCTGAAACAAGGTTTGCTTTCATGAACAAAGATGTCAACCACAATTGATTTGTTTTTTCTTTCTTGGGTGTGGGGGTGTGTGGGCTGGGTGTAACCCCTTGAATTTTATTTTTTATTTTTTTTATAGAATTTGAAAGGAAGGTATTGGGAAATTTCTATCAATCCACTTATTGATTTTCTTTTGCCTCTCTCTACTTCTTTCGGTTATCTTGCATTTTAATAACTAAAACCAAACACTATTGGTCAAATCATCTTATAACTAGTCAAATAACATACTGATTAATTTAGTGAATTCAGTAAAGATAGTCTGACTATTATTTCAGAAAGAGAGAAAACAAAGTCTAAGGAAAAAAAAAAAAGGTCAAAATTTGTTGATTTAAAATGTATCCTTTCCTTTTCTTTAATAGTTATGTAAAGAAGGACTGGTTCTAGGCAAAGAAAAGAGCAACTGCATCCTCACTCTCACATGTTCCGCAACAGAACTCCTTTATCCTTTCATTCTCTTCCACCAACAGATTCATCTACTCCCTTACGAGAAACAATTTGTTGAGTCGATCTTGAACCTCAAACATTCCATACTTAATGTACTTATAAGCATGCTTCCCAACAAATTCCGCAAATCTTCCAAGAAAACTTCCATATGCTGGCAACAGCATGTTTTCTTTTAATTTTATTATTTGCTCCCTTAGCTCCTCATCACATACAGACCATGCAAACTGAATAAATGTTGCATGTCTCGTCACTTTATTGTTTAAAATCTTGTTTTAAACCCAATTTCACATATTTCGATAACATTTTTAAAATCTGTCTAGATAAATAATTTAAAAAAACACATTTTATTATATATATATATATATATATATATATAACCCAAAATTATTAACATGTTATTCTAAAATTCTACATAAAAAATAAATAAAAATATAGGAAAACGAAAACACATAATAAATTACATTAAAAATTTTACATGATTTTAATCTAAATGTCATTATAATTCTAAAAGGTATATGCACTTCTAAATCACATAACATATATATCATCATTATTGATACATACAGTAGTAATATATCAAAAAACAATACTGTAATATAGGAACTAATAAGATATTTTAGAACTATTATAAAGATACCTCAAAAAATTCTTGATTTTTCTTTAATCAAACTTTTAATTTTCTCAATAAATACACCATAAAAAAATTAAATTCTGTTTTCTTAATTCTTATTAAAATTATTCCACATATTATATATACCAACATTTGAACTTTACGATTGATAAAATAAAACAATATTAATAACAATAATAATAATGAATAAAATAAATTATAAAAAGCTTTACAAATAATATAATTAATATAAATAAAATTGTCAATTGAATAAACTAACATAAAAAACAGACTGCGTACCTACAGATCTGAAAGTAGTTTTGTTTCAAAAAAAATTATCTAATATGATTACTTTCCTAAATTGCCTTATTCAAATCACATAATTATTATTCAAATTAGACAAAAATGTCAAAGATGCAAATCCATGCAACTTGCTAGTTTGAGTAATAATTTATAGTGCAATTATACTTTAGGTTGATGTAGTTGGTACAGACCTTAGAGTGATGTGGTTGTGAAATTATTCTATGGATTTGCTCATTATACTAACTCATTAAATTAAGCAAAATACCACATTTCCTTCTCCTTTATCCTGGTCTGTACTATGTAGGGGCTAAACTGTATGAACTTCTCTAGATATCAGCATTTTTTTGTGAGTTATGCTTACTACATTATCTAATTATAGTGTGAATCTAATTTCTAGAACTGTTCATGTACATGCAGGCTAACTGAGATCTTCTCAATCATGGTGCAGACATACATTTTTTTTCAAAATAAATTTTAAATTCCCTTTGGCATTTAAAGGAGCTCGAAATACTCTTGGAATATTGCAGTAACAGTTTTCCAAAATGAGATTAACTTTTCCTGAAAAGATTTTCAATATATGCAGCATGTATTTCAAGACCTTTTGAATTTGATAGACCATAGAAATTGATGAATATAAAACTGCTAAAAATCTGCCTCATTTTCATGTGTACCAAAAAACTAGAAACAGTTTAGGTAAGTATCTG
>Ga0099823_1008196_pt1 | contig 10630 bp, 5 predicted proteins | sample CowpearedBW_FD_76831 | JGI IMG/M metagenome (GOLD analysis project Ga0099823, IMG submission 76831) | Root nodule microbial communities of legume samples collected from California, USA - Cow pea red BW | ecosystem: Host-associated > Plants > Roots > Nodule | place: USA: California | collected... | reverse complement strand
TTTTCTTTTTTTTTTTTTTTTTTTTCTTTTTGGGCCTTGATTGTAGGCGATTTGATCGTGTTTTTTTAAATGTTGTGGTGTGTGATGTACAGAGGTTGAGAAGGGACAGGAAGATTTTGAGCAATTAGCGAAAGACCTTGAAAATGCTTCTCCTCTTGAAATTATGGACAAGGCTCTCGAGAAATTTGGCAACGACATCGCTATTGCATTCAGGTAGATTCTTAATTTTATGTGTTGATGCTTTTGTGGCTTGGTGCTTTATTTATGTGGACTTGCATGAGCATGTGAATGTCTCTTTTGAATTTTACCTTCAGGCGTTTTTTTTAGGATTGGTGGTGGAAATTTTCAAATATTTCGCATCAGTTTTCATAAACTAATGCCACATTCACATCTGTTTGTAGATGGTGAAGTACGAAGACAAACAGGGGACAGATGATTTTTAACTTTCTCTTGTGTATAGACATGTTATAGTAGCATACTTCAACAAATCTTAACAAAGAATGTATACAATAAAATAAGTAAATATATTTAATGTGATGATAACATAAGAAAATGTTATTGAGGACATTAATTGGAATATACATATAAAACTTTGCAAACAGAGTAGGAAGATTAATAGGAGAATGATGTGGAGGAGGATTAAGAACTATTCTGTTGGAAACGTCTTAATAAATGTTTTCGTGTGTCACCCACCGAAAATGCCAAGTGAATATGAAAATTGAAGAATCGATGTGAAGATGGCACTTCCGTTGAGTACATTCATTCTTGTGCACAATTTCGACTATTGAAATATAGCTGGCGATTAAGTTTTGTTCCTTGTTTTATGTCTTAACAAATGTGTTCTGATTGACTATGTATTTGGTTTTGGATTTTAATGGGTAGTTATATTCTTTCAGCGGTGCTGAAGATGTTGCTTTAATTGAGTACGCGCATTTGACGGGTCGACCCTACAGAGTCTTCAGCCTGGACACTGGAAGGCTGAACCCAGAAACTTACAGATTTTTTGACGCAGTTGAGAAGCATTATGGAATTCACATTGAGTACATGTTCCCTGATGCTGTTGAGGTTCAGGCCTTAGTAAGAACCAAGGGGCTCTTCTCATTTTATGAGGATGGGCATCAAGAGTGCTGCAGGGTGAGAAAGGTGAGACCCTTAAGGAGAGCCCTGAAGGGTCTCAGAGCGTGGATCACTGGACAGAGAAAAGACCAGTCTCCTGGTACTCGGTCTGAAATTCCTGTTGTCCAGGTTGATCCTGTTTTTGAGGGATTGGATGGTGGAATTGGCAGTCTGGTTAAGTGGAACCCGGTCGCAAATGTTAATGGGCTAGACATATGGAACTTCCTTAGGACCATGGATGTGCCTGTAAATTCATTACACTCCCAAGGATATGTTTCAATTGGCTGTGAGCCATGCACAAGGCCAGTTTTACCTGGACAGCATGAAAGGGAAGGAAGGTGGTGGTGGGAGGATGCCAAGGCCAAGGAGTGTGGTCTTCACAAAGGTAATCTAAAACAGGAAGATACTGCCCAGCTTAATGGAAATGGGGCCACCCATTCAAATGGCTCTGCCACTGTCGCTGACATTTTCAATTCCCAGAATGTGATCAACTTGAGCAGGGCTGGAATTGAGAATTTGGCAAAATTGGAGAACCGACAAGAACCGTGGCTTGTTGTGCTTTATGCACCGTGGTGCCGCTTCTGTCAGGTTAAACACTATTTCCTAAACTTCAATACTCTGTTAATGTCGTATCACTAAGGTTCATTTGGTTTGAAATTACCATTATCTAATTAGAGGTTTATTGTGAACTGAAACAGGCGATGGAGGAATCATATGATGATTTGGCAGAGAAGTTGGCTGGGTCGGGAGTGAAGGTTGCGAAATTCAGAGCGGATGGAGAGCAGAAAGAATATGCACAAAGTGAACTGGAGTTGGGAAGTTTCCCCACAATACTTTTCTTCCCCAAACACTCTTCTCGACCAATTAAGTACCCTTCTGAAAAGAGAGACGTCGATTCGTTGATGGCATTCGTGAATGCCTTACGGTGATGGTCAATTGAGTATTTCGCTCAATGTTCCGTCATACAATGGTGACAATAAATTTCTCCACAGATTTTGGCAATTCAGTGAAACTGGGGATGATGGCAGTTTTGACAGCAAAACAAAGATTCTCAGTTAGTAGTGTCCGTGTATAGTATTAGTTTACCTTTCTCACAATTATAATTGGTGTACGAGGATGTGATGTCATGTCTGGGTTAGATGAGTAGAGATATGGTTGTATTATCACTATCAGAATATAGTTTTTTAGGCGTTACCAAATTTCCTGATCGAATGCCAATTAGTAACCGTACCTCTTAGGTTTTCCTGGATTGTTTTTGTTAGAAGGTTCTAGCAACTGGAGCAAAAACATATTTGGATTTCATCATTGGGTTCCTATGTTTCTTCATTGCCCTTGGTTGCAGTACTTTAAATGTATTGTGATGTTTATCACAGAACCACTACAGCTTGATTGAATCAATTACTCAATCCACCCGTTTCTATTTTGGTCTATACTATTTTATTGTTGTTGAGTGGTTCATTGAGTGACGAATCAATCTTTTGTTGAGTGGATTTTGAACCACGGATGAGTAAGTTGGACATGTATAATTTTTAAAATTATTTTTTAATTGGATTTTAGTCTTAAATAGGGAATTCTAAGAAGGATGTTATTCCTAATTAAAGTGACATTATTTCACTCTCATTCTCAATATTTGGCAGAAATAATTTTTTATGTAGGATTAAAATGATTTTTCTAATGAAATCAAAGATAAAGTATGCACCTTTACGACGAGATGAAATAGTTATTTAAGTTAATTTTAATGAAAAAGATGAGCATACAAAAATGGATTATAATTGATAATTTGAGAATTTAAAAAATACATAAAAAGTCTTAAACAGTCAGAAGTTCCCTGTTTGTAAAACACAAACGAAGATGAAAAGATAATTTCTACTCTCAGGAAAAAAGAATCTTTTATTATATAAAGATAAAACAAAGAATCATGTTTTTTCTTATGCTAAAATATTATTTTGTTCCTCTAATTTTATATAAACTTTAATTAGATCTTCAATTTCTATTTGGTTCAATTTAATTCATTAATTTTTAAAATTGATTCAATTAAATTGTTATCACTAGATTTTTGATAAAATTTATACATTAAATCACATTACTTATCACTCCATCTAAAGATAAAATTAATTTGAATATTTAGTTTAAAAAAGAAAAAGACTTGCCAAGTAACAGCCAAATAATTTAATATATAAATTCTAATAGAAGTCTAAGATAAATATAATAGAAATAATTTAATTAAATCAATTTTAAAAATTAGAAAAATAAATTAAACCAAATAAACATTAAACATGATTGAATATTTTATAAGAATCAGAAGACCAAAATAAAATTTTAGCATTTTTCTTACACAATACCACCGTTAGTGAAATATAATGTTTAACCCGTGAACTCAAATTTATCCGTTTAAACATTGAGCTAAACATAATTTTGAGTTAAAATATAAGATTGAAAGCTTGTAAACGCTAAATTTTTTAAAATATATTGTAAATTATTTTATTCATTTAAGATATTAAAAAATACCAGTTAAAATGGCTGTAAAATTTTTAGTAGTTATATGATATATGAGATATTCAAAACAGTAAAAATGTCAATGGTCATGATATATTGAAAAATAAAAATGGAATGTAAGGATACTAGAAAAGTTAATAATTATAAAAAATGAAAATGAGAAAAATATCAAGAAGTCATATTGAGTTAAAAATTATTCTATATAATTAAAGTATTTATTTCTACAAACATTTTAAATAAATAGTTAATAATTAAACTCTCAACCTACTTTTTTGACAAATAAATAAATTAAAATTTTAAACTATTTAAATATTATTAGATCAAATTATAAAAAGTCAATAAAAAAATTATGGACATTAACCTTATCAATTTTCATTTTATCTTTTAGAATACATTTTTAAAAAATTTACAAAAAGGTTGGACTGGTTTTTCGTAACAAAACATGTTATAATTTGTAACCAAATAATGGGGAGTGTATTAATATGGTTGAAGGGACTTGTCCATACCAGATTGTTAGAAATTTAAGTGAGTCACATTGGCTAAAAATGAGAAAGTAAATCATTATACGAGGATAAAGACCCATAAATTCATTGTTTTAAGGTTTTAGATTGAAAGTGGTGTCAATACCTTATGTGATTGGACTCAGATCTCATTGATATTGTATCTCTCCTGTGAAATTCTCTCTATATACCTAACTAACAAAAACGTTAGTTTGTTATTCATCTTATGTATGGTTTAAGATCCCATCTAGATGCTCTGCATAACAAGATGATCCATATGTACTTCCCCATGCATGTTCATTTAACTTGATTTATTTTCATATTTGATCCGTTTAATGAAAACTATTTAAGTTTTTAAAATATTACTCGATCTAAACTAGATAGAACATTAAACATGTTTCGTATTCATTGCTGCCATTTAAGTTTAGTCTAAAACACCAATGTTAAAATGTTTATTATGGATGAAGTTTTATAATGCATTATATCAGTTTTATTCTATGGATTATATCTTCTCTTCAATATACAATACCATCAAATATTAAGAGTTCAGAATTTAGAAACTAACAAAGAAACAAATGACAGACCCAATTAGAAGAGATTGTTTTTGTAGTTATCACACGATTTGAATGTGTTTTATTGTAGTTATAGACTTATTTAAATCATAAGGGGGTGTTAAGCAAATAAAATAAGACATTGGACATCTACAACATGAACTAAAACGAAGCAAATATGGGAAATTATTGCCCATTAACCGAAACATAAAATTATGTAATTATTAAATCGTAGTACTCTTGGCATTCATGTTAGTGGGACCAAATTAATTCTGTTATGAAAGCTATTGCTTTCAAACATTTAATAATAGTACACTCCAACAAAATGTCACTTCTAGGCCATGTTATTTGTGTTTGCTATTTATGCAGTTTTTGAAAATTGAAATGTAAATTTAAATTTTATATTAAATAAAAATAAAAAAGTTAATTTGTAAAAGTTGATTTGAAGTATTATACAAAAAATAAAGAGCCATTAATTTATTATTTAAATTAAAATTCTAAGTTGGATATGCTATCAAATATCTTATATATGATAAATATTATTCTTTACCCTTTATTTCTTTGGATTCCCATTTCTGATCCTAGATCGTTGAACCCTTTTTGATTATTGTTTGAAGCATGTTTCATTTCTCCATTGACTAGCTTTTTGGTGTCCAAACAGAAAATTGGAGCAAATTTTACTGAATTGAAATTAATCATGATTTATGTGTATTTAAGGTGTGGCCTTTTTTTCTGTTTCTTTTTCTAGTAAAGTCTTATTCTTTTTTCTCAACTTTATCATTGGTTAAAGACTTGCCAGTTTTCATTTGAACAACTCTACCTACCAGTGCCTCTCCAACATCATCCACACGCACTATCAATCCCCCAAAAAGAGAGTATTTTAGTGGATGAGTTCAGAAATCTCAATATCCTCCACTTTTTTTTTTATTATTATTGATCTTAAGTTGTCTATTTAAGCAAACATAATCATGGTTATTCTTTAGCTAATTATGGCGATTGTCATTGCAAAATAAAAGCTTCCCAGTGGCAAATATACGGTGGTAAAGTTGGTAACCGAAAGTTCCCTTTATGGGATCAGGTAGCAATGGATTATTAAATATTCAAACATTTAATAACAGTGGTGAAAGAGTGAAAATGATGATTAGAAAATAAGTTTTTATGAAAAAGTTATCTAGTTAAAAATAGTATGATATTCAAAACAATGTAATAATAGTATGTTTATGATATTGTAGTTTGTCTTCCTTTTATGATTAGACTGAAGAAACATTTCAATGTCAATGATAAATTATACGAAAAAACTACATAGAGAATAATGTTGTAATTATTGAATTTTCTTTCGTTTTGAATGTACACACCTCACAGGTGCTCAACAGATAAATGTTCAAATGCTTTTGGGTCATAAAGTTTGGTTTCTTTGGGGAGAAATTGTCTAACTACTTTTGATTATAGAATTAGTGTATACTAGTATTATATAAATTAATTTATGGAGTTTGTATCTGATTAGAGAACGTGGGAGATGCTGAAAGCAAGAGAAGAAGAGAAGCTTTTGGATGCATCAGTGAAGAAGCAACGTGTCTCTGCACAAGCCAGGCTGTGTTTGTGTTGAAATTTAAGTATCATCTATGAGTGTGCCACAAAAGTAATACCACTATTAATACTACAAACAATGAAGCCACCACTTTATTTATCACTTCTCCCTTTTGTTCGAATCCCTATATTACAACCTTGAAAGTCAAATTCTTTCGCAAAGACGATTAGACATATATAGGGCATGTAAGAACTTCTCATATTTTACAAGTGAGGAGATGAAAATCCGTTGAATTTGAACCGACAAGGCTTCTGCATAACACTACACCCAAAGTCAAGAATAACGCGCACACACTAACTTAAACTCCAAAATCTTCTTGGCTACTTTCCCTCTCACGCAGAAAAAGAAAAACCACTAATGGTGAAACAAAGAGCCCTCTCAAAAGACAATGCTAGAAAGCGAAGCTGAGGAGCAAGAGAAACTGAATTGGAATTGAAGATTCCAATGATAAACTCAAATTATCTCATCTTTTCGTTCTCGCTGTTACTAATCCTAGCGTTTACCCAACATCATGCGGCTACTTCCGATCAAACCAACGCGCCATTCGTGGGCGTGAACATCGGCACTGACGTCTCCAACCTCTTACCCGCACCAGACCTCGTGAACTTCCTCAAACACCAAAAGATCACTCACATCCGTCTCTACGACGCCAACCCCGACATCCTCCGCGCCCTGTCGGGCACCGACATCCACGTCACCATCAGCGTCCCCAACAACCAGCTCCTCGCAATCGGTTCCTCCAACGCCACCGCCTCCTCCTGGATCCGCAAAAACGTCGCCGCATTCCGCCCCGCAACCCGCATCATCGCCGTCTCAGTCGGCGACGAGGTCCTCACCACCCTCCCCTCCGCCGCGCCGCTCCTCCTCCCCGCACTCCTCTCCCTCCACGCCGCCCTCGTGGAGTCCAACCTCCACAAGGACGTGGTGGTGTCCACTCCTCACTCCGCCTCCATCATCCTGAACCCTTTCCCGCCCTCTCAGGCCTTCTTCAACCAAACCCTGGAGACCTTCATCGTCCCTCTCCTCCGTTTCCTCTCCCAAACCAATTCCCCCTTAATGCTCATCCTCTACCCCGACTACGTCTTCATGCAGAACAAAAACCTCGTCCCTCTCGATAACACGCTTTTCAAGCCCCTCCCCGCTTCCAAACAAATGGTTGATCCCAACACTCTTCTTCACTACACCAACCTCCTCGACGCCATGATCGACGCTGCCTACTTCTCCATGAAGAACCTCAACGTCTCTGACGTCCTCGTTCTTGTCACGGAAACCGGTTGGCCTTCCAAAGGGGACTCCAAAGAACCCTACGCCACACTTTCCAACGCTGTCACGTTCAATTCGAATCTTATTAAGCATGTTTTGGATCGGAGTGGCACCCCTTTGCATCCCGAAACCACTTCTAGTGTTTATATATATGAGCTTTTCAACGAAGATTTGAGGTCCCCGCCTCTGTCTGAGGCTTATTGGGGTTTGTTTTATGGCAATGCGACGCCGGCTTATTTGCTTCGTGTGTCTGGGGTTGGGGCTTTTCTGGCGAGCGATAATGCTAATCAGACATATTGTGTTGCTGGGGATGGTGTTGATTTGAAGGTTTTGCAGGCTGCGTTGGATTGGGCGTGTGGACCAGGGAGAGCGAATTGCTCCGAGATCCAACCTGGGGAGAGTTGTTTTCAGCCGAATAATGTTAAGAATCATGCTTCTTATGCTTTTGATAGCTATTACCAGAGTCAGGGGAAGTCTCCTGGATCTTGTGACTTCAAAGGGGTAGCCATGATCACAACCACTGACCCCAGTAAGTTTAAATTAAATCTCTCGTCTTCCTTTGTATTATGTTGGTTGCTTATTCCTAGTGCTTGCTTATGAATATTCCTGGGGTTTTAATGTATATGCGGTTATGTTTAACTATCCTCTTTCAGAGTGAAGGGCGTTCCCGTTTTCATTTGTTATCATGTGGTTATAATGCTTCTTGTTTTACCTCGTAAGCTTGTTTTATAATGTTGAGGGAGAATCTATGGTCTTAAGATAAAGAACAGGCTTGTGAATAATAATGATTTCTGCTTACGATTGGAAAATGGGGAAACTAGAACTGTGGCGAGGCAATGATTTCTGGTATGCAAAAGCAATTTGTGTGTGGATTGGAACACGGTTGGTTAAAATTGGTTGGAAAAGGAATTCTACTTCTCTATTGTCAAAAACAGAATTGGTGATAACAGGATGCTGGCTTGTCTGAGGTTTACCCCGACAGTTGCAGAAATTTGTCCATATAACAGTCACTTTCTTGCTATTCAGTGTTCAATTTGCACAGTTTACTTTCCAACCCAGTAGTTATATTGAGTATACATGCAATGCAATCATATTTTCTCTATACCTACTTAAGTATAACACGTTTTTCTTTGCAGGTCGTGGCAGCTGTATATTTCCTGGAAGGTAAGCAACTTTGTCTGCTAATCTGCCCAGTTTTTAACGTTGTTTTATGGATCTAAACGTTTTGATAACATAAAATAAGTAACTGCTGTATCTAATGTTTGTTTTCTCATACTGTTGATGCAGTAGGAATTTAAGCAACAAGACAAAGCAAGTAGTGAACACTACTCACTCAAGCAATGCAGGGGATAATTTAAGGTTAAGAGCCTTTAGATGCATTGAAGTAAGTGCAATCTACGACATTCTGCACAATTACTTTGTTGCTATTTTCCCCCTTTTGTTGTTACTCGTTCTTTGAGGCGACAAAAAAATATTTAGTCTTTTTTAGGGTAGGATTTATAGGATTATTGTGCATCTCTTAGAGCAAAGGATTTCTGAATGACCTGCTGTTCTAAAACTTAGTGCTTAAGATAGGTGCTCCTTTCAAGAAAGTAAAAAGGGAGTGGGGTTGTAATTAAATATGTATCTTGAAATCATATTTGTTAATTAATCTTTGTAGTATATGAACATAATGGAAGTGAATCTTCTGAGGTGAATTTTTTTTAAGACATGTCTCATGTGAGGAGAGAGACACACTATGATCACAAACAGGGTTTAGAAGTTTTATTACTACCCGGTTGTTTATGGTCTTTGTTTATCACTCACATGAAAACATCTCTTACCAATATATTTGGGAGTCGGAGGAGGACAATGCTTCAATTTCTTTTATTTTACTTCTTTTTTTTTTTACTGAGAAAAAGGTAAACAATTCATAATAGAAAACTTAGTTGGTCTACGGGCTGACCCAATAATCTGTTGAGGACCCCTTAATCCATATAATCAGTAAGTTAAGCAAGCACATTGAACAAATGGTATTATAACTGTGAGATCATTTTAAGACTAACGTAAGTTGGTATCTGTAAAGTGAGCTATTTTCAATTTGGGTTCCTATAATATTTCAAAATTATTTTTTATTTACTATATTACGTGTTTTATTTTGAATGACTGTGGTGTGTTAAGTAAAAAGTTAAAATCCTTCAAAATGACGTTTACCAGTAGTATAATAATGTTAGTAAGTAACGTCTTAAAAATTTAAGATATGTAAGATATTTTACTTATTTTTGAAGGACAAAAATAAATAAAATATTTTATAAGAATTGAAACCAAAATCATACACTTTATAAGATTAAAAATAAATATTTCAAATTTTAGAAGACGTAAAAAAAGAAGTTATAATTGATATGATTGATCCATTAGTGCAACCTATTAGTTTTCAAATTTACTGAGGAAAAATAACGAATTATTGTAAACCTACACTTGATAAAAATTTAAAAAGGGTGCTAGCTTAGTGAATCATTCATAGGCCCAAGCCCAAATAAAGGAAACAGAAAAGAAAATTTAAAACAGTGCGGTGAACGTGGATCGAACACGTGACCTTCAGATCTTCAGTCTGACGCTCTCCCAACTGAGCTATCCCCGCACGTTGATCTGTAGCTTAATGGATCATTTACAGGCCCAATCCCAAATAAACGAAACAAAAAACTAAACTCAAAAATGCGGTGAACGTGGATCGAACACGTGACCTTCAGATCTTCAGTCTGACGCTCTCCCAACTGAGCTATCCCCGCGCATTGATCCATATCTTAATGGATAATTTATAGCCCCAACCCCAATAAAGAAAACGAAAAACCAATTCAAAACAATGCGGTGAACGTGGATCGGACACGTGACCTTCAGATCTTCAGTCTGACCCTCTCCCAACTGAGCTATCCCCACACATTGAAAAGGTATCCTTACGTTTATTAAAATAAAATAATATTGCATCTGTATGGGTATATTTATTAACTAAATCCCTTTTTCAATATTATCTTCAGATGTAAAATTAATTACTTTCACGATAGTTAAGTTTTCCTAGTGTTTTTGTTTTCGTAAATTGAAAGTTATATTTATGTTTATATATAAGAGTATCTTTATAA
>Ga0099823_1008194_pt1 | contig 10631 bp, 1 predicted proteins | sample CowpearedBW_FD_76831 | JGI IMG/M metagenome (GOLD analysis project Ga0099823, IMG submission 76831) | Root nodule microbial communities of legume samples collected from California, USA - Cow pea red BW | ecosystem: Host-associated > Plants > Roots > Nodule | place: USA: California | collected... | reverse complement strand
TTGTTTGGTGCATAACTTTCTCTATAGTTAATCAATTAAGTTGGTTATTGTTGCATTTGATTCTTGATTCAATCATCTTTAATTTGAATATAAATACATAATTTTTGGAGTTTTACACAAGCTGTGGTTTTATTTCTAAAATCCAAAATCGTTTGCATAATGTGTTGTTAAGTTGGATTGGATAAAAATTATAAGAATTAGTTATTTTCCAAAAATTAGTATGATTGTTTGGATTTGGGGTTTGTGTGTTCACACCAAGAATGGATTGTGATCATAAAGTTTTCGTGTTACTTGAATGCGACGTTGAGTATTATTGAACAAGTTTTATTTATGAATTTATTTTATGAATATCATTGTTTATGGTTAGCTTACCCCTATTGGTTTGTTTGTGTGTTTATTGTATGTGCGATGATCGTATAACGTGTGTGTTATACGGGAGCAGATGATATTGCAGATAATCTTGGCATGGAGTAGATTGACGAGAGGCTGGGTGGACTCGGGAGTTTTTATAATATATTTAGTTGTGTTTTAAATCAGATACCAGAAATTATGTAATTTTCTTTTGGTCACAAATGTTATTGGAAGTTTTTGAGAAAGTGATGTAAGATCCGCGGAATTTAATTAATTAAATAAATAATTAATTAATAAATGCGGGTAGGTAGCTTATTTATGACATTAAATTCTAATGGGTATGACATGGAAAAGTACTAGCTCAAATGGTTGAGAGTACTTTAATTGTGTGAAAGGACTTGAGTTCGAGTCCGATGAGTATTATTGGTGTGTTGGTTGACTTATTTTATTTTAAAACTATACATGGTCGTGTTGGGTGAAAACATGATGGTAAATGTGTGTGAATTGACATGAAACATTAATTGGCTTGGTGGTTTAGCTTTGATTTGGCTTTACTAAGGTCATGGGTTCGAACCTTGATGAGTCAAATTTAACTCTGTTTGCTTAAAAATTTGTTGTGGGTTGAATATGAAAGGGTGGAGGAAACCTAGCAGAAAGGGGCTGAAAAGGAAAACTTTGAGTTGTGGCTTAGGTTGGCGAGTGTTGCCGGTGTGAGTGTGCTGGTTGTGGCCAGTACGGATGGGTCCAGATGGATTTCCCTCCTTAGTGATATGCTGACGAGTTTGGTAGTCCTAGGACGTTACGGACTATGTTCGTAATTGGGAACTCAGTGATCTGTAGCATGGTTTCCGCACGTGCTCTATCGGTTGTGGCCAATAGGTGTGGCAGCAAGGCGCCTAAATTAAAAGTTTTTATTAGTACATTTTCAATGTTAATTCTTTTTCCGCTAAATGCAAAAATTTTCTAACATTCCGTGATGTCCCAAAAATTGGGATGTTACAATGGCAAGAGCATCTGTCTTACAAAAGAGAAGAAATAAAATCTTTGAGACCACTCTTCCTATGTGGCCCACAAACTTCGAGAAAGATTTGGCATACTCAAGATCTCTTTCTCTCCACAATTGGTGCACAAAGCTGAAGCTTGGGAGCATCCTTGGGCACTAAGCTAGGGTAAAAACTCTAAACTCATGTGTCTCCTTAGGCCCTGTCTTCTATTGGCCCAAAACCCTACATTACAAGCCCAAGGTCCAAAGAAAACCCTAGACTACTTCACTCACTATATAAGGCCCAAAAGAAAACTTTATACTACCTGACCCATAATACAAGATCCAAAAGAAACCTATTGTACTACGAGCAAAGATAGGCCCAAAAGATGGGGGCTTGGGCCAACCATCCACAAATGAAACCTATCCATATGTGTGCACTTAGCCATGGCTAAGCGATTTGCCATCATACCGTCCCTCTTGAAAAGGATTTGTCCTTAAATCTTCATGTTCCTTTATGAAAAAAATCCTTCTTTCTCTTAGATATTTTGGCCTTCTCCCTCCTAGATTAAATACCTTCTACAAAAAACACAAGAGAAGGTAAGTATTTTGAAAATACTCATCCAAAACATGTAGCTCTCAAGGGTCATACACCTTTTAAGAGCATTTTTTTAATTAACTTTTAGCCTTGTGTTGAATCCATTTACTTTTGAAGTAACTTCCCTTTTCAACATAGGGTTTTATTTGGTCTTGGTTTTCTTCTCCTTATAGGAGGAATGAAAGATGACCTTCTTAGGCTCTCTACATAAGCCTTTGACCCTTAGTATGAGAACTCTTTCTTTAAGGCACTCATTTGACTTGTGGTTTTTACTTTGACACTGTCAACATTTGATTTCACTTATGTACGTAGAAGTGTCTTTAGTTTTATTTTTATCTTTTTCTTCCACACTTTTATTTTGCTATTCTTGTACCTCTCCCACTTGAGAAGTTGTAATATCAGATATTGATATTATCAACCAACTATATTTGTCAAATAATTTTAAGACTGATTATATCTCTCCAAATATTTTTAATATTCATAATCACTATGAAGATAAATAATATTTATCTTTATCTTTATTTTAAAAGATATTTGAGCAATTTTAACAATAGAAAAGCTTGATCCAAGTCCTATATAAAGGGACCGAGGTGAAGTAGAAAAAGGAGAAGCTCAAAACTTCAAAGTTTAGGAACCCTTAGGGGAGCCTAATTTCTTTCTCTCTTTCCATCCCCTCTTCTTTTATTGTATTTTGATTTCATGGAGTATTAAGCTTTAAGGGTTGGTTCCACTGTAATTTCATTATGGATTCTGAGGTTAGAATGAATAAATTTGTTTCTTCTTTTGATTTTTGTTGTGATTTATTTTCATCTATGTCTTTTGACCTTTTAATCAAGTAAAAGTAATGATTTTTACATTGTAACAAGTTAACACAGTCTTAAATATACGTAACATATCAATCATATGAGTTCAAGGATTTTTAATTTTAATTGAGAATGTACTTCGATTAAACTTAGAAACTTTCATGTGATTGAATGAGTTTTTGTCAATGATTGAGAATGTACTTTGATTACAGGTGAAAACTTTAAGTAGAATTAATCAAGAATATACTTTGGTTAATTAGTTTTTTGCTTGATTTTAGAGGTAAAAGAATGGACATGATTAAGCATAGTAATATTTAATTGAGAATATACTTTGGTTAAATTTAGTATGATTAATCTACAAAGTTCTTGCTTTTGATTGAGAATTCATATTGGTTACTATTGAGAATGCCAACAAATTAATTGAAAATTTACATTAATTAATTTGCAAATCTACAACAGTAATTAATTGAGGATTAATCTTTAGATAACCGATGATGAATCCTATTTTGAAAAATTAATGGAATCAATCTATTTTCTTTATCATTGTTTTATATCTTTTTTCTTTCAACTTTATTTCTTATTTTATATGATTAACCATTTTGTATAGTTTTTATAAAAACTAATTTGTTAGAAATCAATTTCGTCTTTGTTGGAAGACGACTTTGGGTTAGTTTACTCTTTCTATTTTGTTGGTTACTTTCTTAACAATATTGATGTTGTTATATATAAGTAGTATTAATTTGATCACGTTAACGATAATGTTATTACACCGCCACACTCATAGCAATTCACGTCACTCGGAGTAGAGTGTTGAGGTCTATTATACGGCTTCTTCTGCTTCTTGCTTCCAAAAACGTTGGCCTTCTAAGTGTTGATAACACAATTAGGGTCCACCTCAAATTGTTCTATTGTCTTAGCCTGTTCCATCAGAATTGGAAACTCCCTAATCCTTATTGATACACCTTTTCCAGTTCATGCCTTACTCATCTTTCAAAGTTGTGGCACCTCCACTTCTTGATTATATTTTGAGACTAGAATTGGGCTAGATACAAAAAGTTTCGCATAGGCTTGCATAGTCATTTTTCCTTGCTGAAGCGTCAAGAATTCAACCTCCCAATCAAACTTAGCATTGTCAAAGAAGAATTTCTCTATAAACCTCGCCCTGAAAAGGCCCAATTAACCTCTTCACCATAGCCTTCCAACTACACCTAAAATCCGAAATAAACAGTACACATTGGAACCATATTCATTCCATAAATCTTTACCCAAAACCCAATTTAAACTCGCCATGCTAACTGTAAACACAAAACCATTCTTCAAGCCAAAACCCAATTTCCCTCAGCATCACAAAACCGTAATTTATCATGACCAGAAAACAATTCAATATGCTCACCAAACCAAAAAAAAAATCATACCACTAACAACATGACCACAACACAAAAGATAAAAACAAATATATTCCATTTAGACTTTTCACCTCTTTTTCTTTTAACGATAAATTCAAGCCAACAAAAATCTAAAATTATTTCCAACCACTTACCTCGAAATGACATGCACTTCTCAAAACACCATAGGTACATCCATAAAATAAAATCGTTATCAAATTATACTCATCCTCTAAAGCTAATAACCACCTCAAATGACCAATTCCAACCATTTTCTAAACCACAACATCACATAGCAACAAGAAGAAGATTAGTTTCCCCCATACACCAAACTTATCTCAAAAAATCGTCTCACAATTTCCACCATGAATTCATCCAAAATAAATAAATAAAGAATACACAATTCATCCCCAAGATGAGAACGCATATATCAAACTCCAAAATTTTCTCCACACATAAACACAATAATAAGTACATGTTCAGCTACCCTTACTTGGAATTCCTAGAACAAGATCACCTTGTTTTTGCTCCAAGCTTTCTTACTTTTCATGTCCTAACCAAAACTTTTGCTCTCACTCTCTCACCAAACTCATGTTGCCTCACCTTTCTTCACAGACCCGATTTTTAACTTAGTAAAATAGTCCCTTTTTTTCCCCTTAATACAATGAAAAAAATAATAATAAGTGGTTGCCCTAAAAAACTTCTGACTAACCTTTTAGTGTGAATGGCCATCAATTAAAGGTCTTTCTAGATGAACAATGTGCTGGAGAAGAGATAGTTGGAGTAAATTTCGTTGATCCTATCATTGCAAATAACAATTGAAAATTAAGAAATGTTGAGCTCTCTTACCACAAAGGACAAAGTGTATTTTAATTTTCATGTTTCTGGTTGTTGTTAAATTCTTTTTTAGTTCCAATTTTAACTAACTTTTAATTACTCATTGGTTTCAAGATTCTTCTATTTTTGGAGGTATTAGTAATGGATATTGAGAAGTACTTTAGTTTGAAGAAGTTCTGCATTCTGGTTCTTAATTTTATTTCAATTTTTAAATCTTGTTGTAGATCACTAGTACAAATTCTCAAATTACATGGAAATTTTCTTGCAAATTTGTTAAAAAAATTTGCAAGAAAAGGTTTTTTCCTGCTATTTTTTCTAAGAATTTTAATTGGCAGGTAATTCCTTCGTAGGTAATTATTTCCTACAAAATTATAAAATTCGCAAGTATTTCTTACAAAATTTGTTGCGAAAAGTGTTTTATACAAAATATTTTTCAAAAAAATTGGCAGCAATTTCCTGCGAATTTTTTTTTCATAACAAAATTTATAAATATTTCCTACAAAAAAAATTTCAAAACAAAATTGGCAGGAAATATGAGTTTTTTTAGTAGTGATAGAATTAGTTAGTTTTAATTGTACTTTGTTAATTCTTCTTCATAAATAGGTATCTTAGTTTAATTGTACTTGTATCTTGTTTTAAGCTTAGTCTACATAGTTGTTATGTTTTCCTACCATATAATAGGGTTTTAGATGTTTAAAAGTTAGAATTTGCATAGTTTTAGTTTTAGTAGTCTTTTATTATTTTTTAGAACTTAATTAGAAAGTGAATATTAAGTATAGACAGCTGATGAGTTCATATTTATGCCCTCATTTAAGATTTAATTATGAATTTTTAATTGAATTTTGTTCTTAAGAGATTTATTTAATTGGGATTTCATATAGTTGGATTTATTTAGTATGAGATACAAAAATATGTTAAAAATAGTTTTTTAGTTGCATAAATGTTCTATGGATATTTTGAGGTGTGTTAGTACAACTACAACTAAGTTAAGCTCATAGAGGTGTGGAAATAAATTGATTAAAGCTTCATGACACCTTAAAGGTAAATCCAAGAATATAAAATTATCAAAATCACAAAAATCCAAGCCAAGCATTGCATGAAGAAGGTAAGAAAAGCTTGAAAAAGTGAAGAAGTTTGGCTAAGCCAAGAAGAGGAAACTGACAAAAATTGGACTAATGCAGATGGAGAATCTGCTGTTTCAGCTACTACAATAATGTATTCCATTGCTCTGACCACCCTCCACCATATTCAGTGCATTGTCCTTTAGGCTTATCTGTACACCTTTGCGTATGATGATGAAAGGACTTTCTAACTTGTCTAAGTCGGTAGCTTTGCTTTAGGAACTTCCAGTTTCGGCATCAAACTCAACCCTTAATCTCTTTTTGTCCTTACCAATAACATGCCCCTTTGTAGGTACGATCTTCTTCACCGCACTTTGAGGCCGATGAGTATCAGCCATAAGGCCTGTAAGGTTAGGCACTTGGACCATTAAAATTCTTTGATTAGGCTACCACCCGGGGGCTTGGTTTCACTAAGTATGGGATTCGCTACCCAATTAGTCTCCTTACACTATTCTATTAGGCACATTTTGTGTAGGCTTTGCCCCAAAAGTCCACTTTGGATTGAGAACGTCCCATTGTGGATTCATAGATTGAACTTGACAGGTTCCATTACGGAAAACCCTCGAAACACAAGTTGTGTCACTATATTCCTTCAGCCACATCAAGAAGCCTTTTCCTCTTAGTGTTAGTGTTAGCCAAGTTAGCATCAACTTCGCCAAAGCCATCATTTTAAGTTGATGACATTTATGAGTGATCCAACCATCTTGAGTGGTAGTTCTCAAAGGAGAAGGGATCTAAGGTACTAAGTAGTTATGGAATGAAGGGGAACTCAAATGTGTAAACTAGGTTGACTCACTTTGATACCTCTAGTTGAAGGAGAAATGCATATTTAAATTATTCCCGACCTCAACTCATAAATAATGGGGCTATTAGATGTAAAAAAACAAATATGGTAGTATATAACTTTTTCTCTAAAATATGAAATTTATATCAAAATCACATCGTTTTATAAAAATAAAGAAATAAATATCAATTTAATTTTTTAAAAGTTTTTTCATGATATATTGAAACATTTTAAATATATAACAACAACTAGATTTTACATTTAAAATATAAATGTTATGAAAGAAATTACTTAGATATGTTTTTAAATTTAAAATATCAGTTATATAAGATCATAAGTACAAATTGCAATAGGACTGGACATGGACGAATTTCATTATTCCATACTCATCTCTAAAATAATCTCAATCTTATCCCCATCCACATACCCAACGAATATAATATTTTCTCTCATCCCTATCCTTATCATGTAACTGGTATACATATGTATGCTCATACATGTTTTCTTAGTGTTTCAATATCAATTAATTATTTTTTATAAAAAAAGTAAAAATCGTATAAAAGGAAACCTAATATTATCAAATATTCAATTTTAACAATGTATATTCTTATATCTTCAATGCCAAATATTTAGAAAGAAATTATAATAGTATATATTATGTTGCTCAATAAACTATGAGTACTTTAATAATTTAAAGGAAGATGGATATATAATGGCACGAGTATGTACATCACGTACCCATATCTAATTAAAAAAATTGGATATTATACATACTCATACCCCATATCAAGTTCATGAGAATTTCTGTCAAAACGAGACAAGTTTAGACACAATAACTAGAGGGACAAATTCATTTGTCATCTTTGATCATAAATATTAAATTTTTAATATATTAATAAGATAAAATTCTTTATTGTCAAATTTTAAATTTAAATACATTATTATTGAACAAATTTTATAATATTTAACCTTTTATACGAAGATTATTTTAAAATTAAAACTTATGTAACATAACAACATCTATTAATAAAATAAGATCATAAATTACTATAAGATCTTCTATGCTATCAATAAATATTTGCACATTGATTTATTGATTTATAAAATGCATTAAAGTTATAATATCATAATAAAATGAAAAAATATATAAATAATAATGGAGTAAACATATAATTAATTATTTGTAATACTTGAAAACAAAAGGATTAATACAAAGGTTGTCATTATGTACAAAGATTAATATGATTTGATATGATAAGAGGAAAAAAAAAGTAAAATTGTACTAAAAGAGATAGTATAGCATCAGTTGATGGGACGGTTTGGGGTCACCAGCTGACTACAAGCGTGATCGCATTCCTTTCGCTGATAAATTATGGCACATCAATTATTTTCCACTGCGAGTGTGAGCCACGCGCCTCATGCGGACAATGGAGTGCGTCACTGTCTTGCAATCGATGAGGGAACACACACAACTTCATCATTAAACCACCCTCAATTAAACAACTGCACTTCATTCTCATTATATTACATCTTACCGTGCTTCCAAAATTTTCATACTCATAATATTACATATCACCTTAAGTCAAACACTTCTGTATTAACAACACCTAATAAATGTAACAAATCTAAAGTAATAATGATTAGCTTAATTACATAATTATTAAATTAAGCACTATAAATCATTAAGGTATAGTAGTTATAGATCAGATTAAAACTTTAAACCATCTGCATTGGTCTAAGAACAAATTCTATATTGTTATAATTATATAATTATATATATACTCTAATTTATTGAGATGTGATAAAATTGTAACGGATTGATTAAACTTTAAAATAAACTACTTTTAATGTAATTAATATTTGTCCAAACTAGTATTAATTAAATACAGGCACATAATTTTATGGATCTTGGAGAAATTTGCTTCCGATAAAAAGGAAATTATTAATTGGGATGTTCAACTCGGCAAATAATTAAATTATTGACTCAGATTTGGATCTGAGTATGGGCTCGGAAGGACAACTAAGCAACATGTTCTTCTCAATGTTGACTATGGTTAAAATTGGAAGCTAAATAAGTCTAAGTTGAATTGAAGCTTTTATTTTGTGTGCTTTCTTATGGGATGAAATGAAAGAGAAAGAGAAAATAAAAAACTAAAATAATTAAAGTAAATATTGAATTTCTCTTTTAATAACTCGGAAGAGATTAAAAACTAGTAGAAAATAAAATAATTTATTTATTGTAATTTATTTGTTATTATTTAATATTATAATTAAACAAAAGAAAAACTCTTATAATGGACTCTAGTGGTCCGTAATAAATTATGAGTGTAAACATATAGAAAACTATTTTTTAACAACATAATTCACTATTTCTCGTCTTTGTTTCTTTTTAAAGAAGACGAAAGAGGTTTATATAATGATCCACTCAAACTTCCGTTTACAAATAAGAGACACATAAAACTCTTGTTTGTGAAAGAAAAATTGCATTAATTTTATTGAAACTACTTCTTTTTAAATGAGTTAAAATTAAAGTTTGAGATAAGTTATTTGAAAATGTAAAATTTATTCATTTTTAATTAAAGCATTCCAGCATATTATTTATAGATAAAAGGTAATATCTTACATTCTTAGAGATGTTGAGTATACATGATGCATGTATTCAACAATATTTTGTCAATGATTTTATCATTTCTTCAAAAATAATTTTATTAATAAATTAATAATAATAATATTAACAATAACAACATCGACGACAACAAATAATAATAATAATAATAATAATAATAATAATAATAATAATAATAATAATAATAATAATAATAATAAATAATGAGTAAAAGGGCACGGTGTTAAATCATTTGCAAATTACTTGGTGTGTTCTTGCAGTTATTGTATACCAAATTGATTTTTAAAACTAATTTTGATGTGATGTGGTTTATGTTAAAATATTTTTTTAGTATAATTTTTCATTCAATATAAAACCGCTTAAACATATTTTAATTTTAAATGCATATAATTCATCTCTCAACAAGAAATCACATATAAATATTTACTAATTTCAACTTTTATTCAAAATAAAATAACTCCGACTACCTATATAGTTGATAAATAAATGAAATCAATTCAAAAGTAATCAAAGAAAGAAAAATTAATTAATTAGCTTAATTTGGGCTGCATTTGTTTCAATAGTGATTCAAGTATCCATGCCTTTAAAATTATGGATTTATTTGGATAAATTATCAATAAAGACGACTATTTGAAGATAGAAATAAGAAGAGAAAAATATAATTAGAGCATACAAAAGAACTTTTTATTTATCTTATGTAGATAATTTTAATTTAATAAGATAGTTATGTGTAGAGAAAAGTATATAAACAATCCTAATTGTTTTCATCAAAATTAAAGTACACCCAATAAAATATGATCTCTCTTCAAATGGTGCACATGACATAGCAACCATCGATTAATAGACCTAAGTTTCTTATTTCTAAAGATAGATATATAACGTCAAGTTTAATTCGCCTGTTAAATTGGTATAATTAGCAGTCGTTACTCTTATGTTAGAAGCTTAGGTTTTCCTTTTCAAACACCTATTTTGACCATAAAAGACTACTTTATTCTATCTAGGTAAATTAATATTAGAGTTATGATAGATTAACAAACTTTTTAACAAAGTTTTTGACAAAGTTTCCTATTCAAGTAAAAAAACATTATTTTATTATTTTATTTTAATTAAAAAATAAAAATTTAATCTGTTTTAATTCTATTTT
>Ga0099823_1008187_pt1 | contig 10634 bp, 7 predicted proteins | sample CowpearedBW_FD_76831 | JGI IMG/M metagenome (GOLD analysis project Ga0099823, IMG submission 76831) | Root nodule microbial communities of legume samples collected from California, USA - Cow pea red BW | ecosystem: Host-associated > Plants > Roots > Nodule | place: USA: California | collected... | reverse complement strand
TATATATAAAGAATTATGTTAGATATCATGAGTATTTTTTTGATATTATTATATATTACTAGATATTGTTAAAAATTAAGATACTTTTATATATTAGTTATATATTATTGTAAATATGTAAGAATAAATATCATATCTTTTTAGGATATTAAACTTATAAATATAGGATGTGACCATATAATTGTAAGTGTTGAACGGAATGCACAACATATAATCTATAACAATATATAAAAATGTATGTTCATATTTTAAAATATCAATTTTATCCTTTAAAATATATTTATTTATTAAATTTTTGAAAATTGACCGTTATTTTTACAAACATTTTTTTTAAATCGTCTATTTTTGTTTTTTCTCTTTTTTTTATTTACCAACGATTATTCTCTAATCTTTTCTGATATATTTCACTTTACTTTTAATAAATATAATTATATTTTATATATTAACTTAATAACATTACAATATCATCACTTACTAATGTAATCACACATATTTAAAAAATACGTACACACAAGCACGATAACACCTATGTTTATGTAGTTCCAAGAAGAGTGATTAATAATAGAGAGATATTTATTATAATCTTTTATCTTATCTTTTTCTATTTTCAACAAAGTTAGTGCATGGTTGTAGAACGATAATGTTTTTATAAAGAATTCCAATAAAATAAGAATAATGTTTTATTTTAATTATGTAATTTGTTTAATTATAGATTTTAGAAATAAAAAAAATTGGAATGTTACAATTTTTAATGAGAAAAAATAATTTTAGTAAGTAACAAAATTTAAAATATTTTTATAATTGATTTACTAACAGCAAGCCTCTACTTCTCCAAGAGTTAGAAAATAAATTATTCTTGATCTGCATCTTCACTGATTAATTTGATTAATTAGGTGATTAATATATTCTAAATATTTACACAATAATGTAATTTTCTTTTTTATTAGTCTATATAAAGATTGGTAAATGTAAAAGAAAAAAAATGAAGAGAATAAAGAAAACACGTACGTATGTCCACACTAATTCTAGAGTTTGCTTCCTTCTGATTGCATTGATAAGATTTAAAAAAAAAATGTTTTGTGTTATTATTAGTTTCTTATCTGTTTTTAAAGATTCATTCAATCAATACTATTTGTTCCTTTCTAAATTCACACTATGTTTGTCTCTTTATTCTCTGTTTTTATATAAACAAGCAAAGTGCATAGTTTCACATTAGTAATTGATTTGAGATTATATTATATGTATGATGATTGGAAACATTCTTTCAACTCTTCAAAGAAGTTAGCCTCTGTGGTAGTTGATGAGATCCATTACCCTTAATTATAGGGTTGATAATCATTGTTCCTAAATCTATAAATATACCTTTTCACCAACACTACAAAAAGAGGACAACTTATATGCAATATTTCTAACTTAAATATCTCTTGAGCGTTTGTCGGAACAAAAATAAAAATAAGTAAAAAAAATGTATATTTCGAATTGTACGATCGAAATAATAAAATAAGAATTTTAAATTATGCATTTTAGAGTGTAAAATAAAAAAATATCAGGTATATTCTATAATTCAAAATACAATAATGTATAAAAGTGCAAGAAAAAAATTATGAAGGTGGAAAAAAAAACTACGCAATTAGTATTCTTTGATTATAATCATAGGGGGCTTCTTCCCGTTATTTTCTTTCTACATCTCCAACTTTTCCAATCATTTCCATTTTTATATATTAAATAATTAAATAAATCAGTAATTTTGTGTTATGTTCTTTTTCCTTGAAAATTTCTTTTTTTAGTTAGAGATGACAAAACTATTCATACATGTGAATAAAATGTACACCAGATAGTTGATATCTTATTCGTGTGTAGTAAGTAATGAGTATTTTGTTTATAAATAAATTCGGTGTGTATCATAATACTTATACTCATGGGTATATGTTATGTATAAAGATGACAATAGGTTGGGTCAGGCATGGAAAGTGCCCACCCGCAAAAAGAAAAATCACTTGTAATATGCTTTTTACTTGCTAGGTACTCACTTAAAAAATATCTGCATGATTTTTTAAAACCCGTGGGTATTCGTGGATACTCTCCTACTCGTGAATATTTTAAAAAAAATATTTTTTAAATATAATTAATAAAAAATTTAAATATAATAAATTAAATTAAATCTTAATTTTAATTTTAATTAAATTTAACCTAATAAAAAATATATTTCATTTTAATTTTAATTAAATTTAACATAATAAAATATAAATTTAATTTTAATTTTAATTTTTTGCGGGTAAGGAGTACCCACGGGTACAAATAGTATGATACATGCACCGACATGTTTACAAGCGGGCATTAAAATAACCGCTACCCGCAGGTAATAAATATCCGCGAGTATAACTGCCTGCCATAGATTTTATATGCGGATACTTGCGGGCGCAGATTTTTTGTTATCCCTAATTACGCACAAAAAAATAAAATAAAATATAATTTTTATTTTATTAAGTTAAACTTTATTTTAAATTAAAATTTAATTTACCTTTTATTAGGTTAAATTAAATTTAAATTAACTTTTTTTTGCAAATTTATTTAAATTTTATTTTAAAAATTTATGAAGTATATTTATTTATATATCTGCAAGTATTCACGGGTACCTACAAATTTTAAAAAACTCGTGGGTATTTTTTAAACGAGTATCAAATGGGTAACGGGTGAATTTTTTGTTACGGGTATAATAGTGAATAGACATTATTCGTGCCTAACCCTATTCGTTGTCATTCATATCCTCCACCCTCCCCAAACTTCCCTCTTGCTTACAAAAACCTGACATTGAATAACTAGGCATTTACTTGTGTAGGTTTGTTTTGAAGTACTATATAGTAGGGTGGGTTTTTCGATTTTTTGGTGTTTTGGGTTATGGTTGCAAAGGAACCAGGTTACATAATTCGAGTAAGGAATATACTGACCAAATTATAAATTCCAATTTGGCTCATCGGATTTGGATAACAATCTGGATTACATAGGGAGGGCAAAAATACTCGTGCCTGTGGGTATCCACGGATAAAATTCGCGACGGATAGATGATACCTGCGGGTATTTGTTGCTTGCTGGTAACGAGTAGCAGGTATTTTAATACTTGTTTATAAATGGGTTGGATGCGGGTATCATACTATCTGTACCCGCGGATACCCATTACTTGCAAAAAAATAAAAATAAAATTTTATTTGTTTTATTAAGTTAAATTTAATTAAAATTAAAATTTAATTTATATTTTATTAGATTAAATTAAATTAAATTTTAATTTATATTAAATTAAATTTATTTTTATTTTATATTATTTTGGAATTTTGATGGAGACATGGCTAGGATCGTTACAGGGATTTCAAAGTAGTTGATGGAATCATGCCTAGAACCTTCAAAGAGATCTCAGATTAGCTTCGGATCATATAATATGAACTCTTTTTGTAATTTTTGTAATGTTTATATTTGGGTTTTATCAGACCTTTAGTCGTGTTGGGCTTTTTGGTGTTTTGGCCCATAGTGTATAAGCCTTGTGAAACACATTTGTATTCATATTTGAGTTATATTAAAAATTGAGTTTTATCTCAAGTCTAGAGGTTCTCCTTAGAACCTTATCTTTGAATCTTTGATTCAAAGTGACGAATCTTCCTCACTTATCTTGGAACGTCCTACAATTTTTTCCCCCATTCATTCTAGGGTTTATACCCAATTTCGTTCGAGACCCAAATTCACCCCAAATCCGAGACAATCCTATGTCATGTGGTATCAGAGCTTTGGTTGTCTTTGAATATGGTGTTTTCATGTGCTAACTTTTGGTTTCCATGTTTTGGCTCTTAGGGAGGCATAATTTCTTGGTAGGCATAATTTCTTTCCACTTCATTGGAGGTTTAAGTATCTAAAAACTCTATCTCTTTAAAACTTGTGTTTGATGAAGTGAGAACATGCTTTTTCTTGCCTAATATGTTGCTTGGTCGAGAGCCTTTACATGAAATGTTACCATGCCAAATTTTTCTTTAAAGTTTTTTTATTTGTCTTGAGCTTTGTTTTGAGTCTTTTGTCATATGCCTATTTGATGTTTTCATTTCTTTGCTTTCATATACTTGAATATTGCATGACCTATATGTCTTGCTTGATGTATGCTCCTTGAAAATGATTTTGGCCTAAAACTTGAGGAACTAAGTGTCTAGACCAGCTACAACACTTTCTCACCATCTTATGAAACTAGTTTGTGAAAGAAGAAAATTTTTGCTACCTTTTTTCTCAAAATCCGAGAGCATTCTTGCTCCTTGGTAAACCAAAATTGCATTTCTTACTAAGTGTTATACTACTAGTTTTCATACTTGGGTGTTGGTGATATTGGCTAATTAGTTTCATTCTTTAACTTGGTTATGCATGATTTGAGACTTGGTAGTGTATGTTTAAGTGCTTTCCAATAGAGTTTTTAAAAGTGCTTTTCTTGCTTATCTTGTTAAAAAAATGTTGTCACATATTTTCATTTCCTTAGAGTTAACCTTTTTCGGTTTTGTGCTTTTCTTACTTGTCCTTAAGTAATATTTGTTTTGTCTTAGTGTTTTCTTTCTTGGATTTTCCTTTGAGTGTGGTGGCCGAAATGTAAGACCCAAGAAATTTAATTAATTAAATAAATAATTAATTAGTAAATGCGGGTAGTGGGAGCCTTTATGACAATTAATGTTAGCTTGTATGATGTGGAAAAGTACTAGCTCAAGTGGTTGAGAGTACTTTGTTGTGTTTAAAGGACTTGGGTTCGAGTATTATGTATTCAAAATGTTAATTGAGTGTTGTTTTATTGTTTGTTATTTTTAATAATAATATGATTGATCATAATAAGTGATAATATAATCCTAGATTTATAGGAATTATCACGAAACATGAATTGGTTGAAATGGTTGCGCACTTGCTTTGTTATTGGATGGTTGTGTGTTTGAACCTTGGTAGACACAAATTAAGCTTTCTTTTTGTCAAATTTATTTTTGGTATGGAGCAGAAAGGTTAGAAACCCTAGCCGTCAAAAGTGGCAGCCTAGTGTGAAGGTGACTTGGGAGTCTAATATTAAAAGGGAACTCTAACATTGTCTTTGGAGCGAGGATATCCATGTTAGGGGAGCTGGACTCCACAATTTTTATTTATGTTATTATTTTTGCATGATGATTGATTAATTTGAAGCATGGACTGTTATAATATTGTATGATTTCGTATTTCTGTAAATTTTTCAGAAATCGTCTAGCACACCTTTAAAGCCGCCAACGACGCATAACATTTTTGTGAAGCTTTTCGGTTCCAAGGAGGAACCCCTTGGCGACGTGAATTGGCTGTCAGGCGACACATGATTTTCAACCCAATTTCTTGGTTTCTGTATGATCCGTTTGGCGATGATGAACACCCGCCAGGTGACACGAGCAAGGTTGGCTCGATTTTGATATTTTTGGGGTTTTGGGTTGATTTTGATCGAGGAAAAAGGCAGCTTTAGGATTTATGCGGAAGGAGACACTTTGAAATTTTAAAGGGATTGTTGCAGGTACAACAGAATCTAGATTTCCCAAAAACTGAGGTGTCCTCTAGTGGGACATAAATTGCCGCCAGGCAACGGTGCAAATCACAAGGACGAGATTTTGTTTCTGGACGTGACTATATTGGGTTGGATTCTGTGGTAATTTTTTTAGGATAAAATAGTTATGAAAATTTAGTGAAAACACAGATAATGAATATCTTGGGTGTTGGAGAGAAAGCATGATTAATCAAATGGGATGAGAATGGAAGAATGAAGTGGAAATTGGTGTTACAACTGGTGTTATGGTTGGAATTATAAAACGCTGTAGTGGCTGGTATAAGTGAAGCATAGGCACAATACTTTTGTTTTTATTTCTAACTTATAAGTAATTTGATCATAATTATGAATAAATGAGTATGTGGTATATTAAAGGATAAGGCAGTGTGTTATGACAGAAGTGTGAAATGGATGTATTAGTTAGGACCATAATTTGAGAGACTATAACATGAGGTTAATGGAGTGGTAGTATTTAATTAAATATAGGCATTTGACTAGTTTAGGTGAGTGAATGCTTAGAGTTGTGAGTCTATGTAGGGTATGGGTGAGATGAATGTTTCATAAAGAACTGGGGAGTATGTTGTGCTATTATGGAATAGATTAGAAAATGGCACTGAGATGGAAAATAACCAGTAACCTCGTTGTACTAGTGTAGCGCTTGGCGGTGATGTCTAAATCGCCAGGCGAAAGCTACAAAGCAGGGGGTCCTGGAACGCGTGGTGCCTAGCGGTGAGGTTCGTTCTGCCATGCGATACTTGCAGTGGCAGTGGCTTCTAAGACTCTTGGCGCTTGGCGGCAAACATGCTCTGCCAGGTGGTCTGGAACTTGATTTTGCCTGACAACGTCAGAGCAGCGCCAAACGATAATGCAGTGGCAGAACATTGGTATGCTTTGGATGTGCGTGATCTACAAGACTTTGAGTGATACCTTAAAGACATACTTGTTGAAGTGTTCCTTGAGTTATGGCTCAGAACGATATCCCTTGAGTTGTGGCTCAGGATAGAGGGTAAAACACGTGACATTCCTTGAGTTGTGGCTCAAAATGACATCTCCTGAGTTATGGCTCGGGATGACGGATGAACACGAGAAATCCTTGAGTTGTGGCTCAGATTGGCGAGTGTTGCCGGTGTGAGTGTGCGAGTTGTGGCTCGTACGGATGGGTCCAGAAAGATTGTTCTTCGGTATTTAGCCGATGAATTTGGTAGTCTTGGGACATTACGAACTTTGCTTCGTATCGATAACCACCTTAGCAGGCTTCCTGCACGTATTCTACAAGTTGTGGCTTGTAGGTGTGGCAACAAGGGGATCTTGAGGTATTCATCTAAAGATGTAGAACATGGATAACATGGTGGTGACCATGTGGTATGGAATCAAAGGATAGAGTTCCTTTGATGTGCGTGTGATTATATATCTGTATCATATATATGAGTTTTATACAATTAGCTCACCCTATCTACTTGTGTTTGGCGATGATCGTGTAATCCGTTACATGGGAGCAAATGATGTTGCAGGTGGTGCTGGTGAGGCATAGATCAGAGCGGGGTAGCATGGGATTTTATGATTTCCACTTATTTTCGTTATTTTGTAATTTGGTTTTGTAAACAATGTTGAGATTTTTAAGACTTGGAGTTAAATTTGCGATTATTGTAATTGATGATGATGTTTGGATTTTAATTTTCCCGCATTTTTGGGAAAGACGTTATAATAAATGCAGTTTGACTTTTTTAATTATTATTTTATTATTTAAATTTATAATATCTGACTAGGATGTTACACGAAACACTTTAAAGTGCTTGAGAAAAGGTTTCCAAAATTTAAAGGTCTTTCACCCCTTTTGGTGGATTCTTGAATGTGGCTTCCCTTGTGGTGTTGGGAGTGTGATCTAATACTCTTGGGTTTTTAATTGTGACCACACTTGGTCTCGAGTTTATTGCTGCAACGTTTTCTAACCATTGTTTCATCTCGGCTTTGTTGAGTTTTTTTTGTAGGAAAAATGGATTTGAGTCTAATTGTGGAGGTTGAAAGGGAGGAGGAAGGGTCGACTTCACCATACTCCCCTCCCATGGTGACTTCCGTGGCCTAACAAAGTGCTATTCTAGATGTCAACACTCACTTCCAGCAAATGGAACTTAGTAGAAAGGAATATAGAGCACATAGCGAGAGGATTCTCCAAACTTACATGCAACAATTTCAACTACAACAACAAAGGCACAACACATTAACAACAAAACCACCACCATCCATCAAAATTCCAAAGTTTAAAGGAGAGCATAATCCAAATGTCTATCTTAAGTAGGAACAAAAGATAGACCAAATTTTTAAAATTCATGTAATTAGTGAGCAAGAGCAAGTAGACTAGTACTTTTAAGGTATAAGGAGTATGACATGACTTAGTGGCATCAACTTTGTATGGACAATGATAACCAAGGACCACTCGTGGTTTCTTGGGAGGACATTAAAAGGTTAATGCACACCATATTTGTTCCTTCCTACTATAGGAGGGAGACTCTTTTGAAGCTTCAAAGGCTTCAACAAGGGTCAATGTGTGTTGATTAGTATTATAAATTGACGAAGTCCATGCTCTTAAAAGTAGGACTCCAATACGAAAATGAAGAAGAAAGAGTGACAAGGTTTGTGAGTTGTCTTAAAAGAGAGATCCAATATGTAGTTGAATTGTATGAGTATTCTAATCTTAGCAAAGTTTTACACTTGACCTTAAAACTTGAAAGTCAATTGAAAAAGAATCAAGAGGCCAAGAGGAATACTTCTTACAATGACTACTACTCTAAGTCTTGGAAGGGTAAAGAAGGAAAAGATGAAAGAACACCTTTCGAGAATCCCCAAGACTCCACTCCTAAAGCCAATACATATAGAAATGTGCATGATAAAACCAAATCTTCTCAAGAATAGTTCCATTAAATGTTTCAAATGTTTGGGCTTTGGACACATTGCTTCCAATGGCCCCTCCAAAAGGAACATGTTCTTTCTAAAGTAGAAGTTGAAAGTGAGCATTCTTCCCTTCCCTCTTCCCCCAAAAGTTCTTCCTTACACACTTATTCTTCTTCAAGTGAGGATGAAATCAAACATTAAGAAAGAGGCCTATTGGTGCTTAGGCGCATATTGGGACAAGTTCCCAAGGAATTGTATTCTCAAAGGGAAAATATTTTTCACTCAAGGTTCCTAATCAACAATAAACTTTTCTCCCTCATCATTGATGGAGGAAGTTGGGTAAATGTGGCCAACACAAGGGTAATAGACAAGCTTGGCTTAGAAACTATCCCTCATGTTAAGCCTTATAAGCTATCATGGCTTAGTGAGGAAGGAGAAATAAAAGTGAACTAACAAGTCCTAATCAACTTCTCCATTAGGACTTAAAAGGATGAGGTATTATGTGATGTAGTGCATATGGAAGCAACCCACATTCTTCTGCGTAGGCCATGGCAATTTGACAAAAAGGATTTTCGTGATGGTCATACCAACAAATTTTCCTTTAGCTTCCAAGGAAAAAAAGGTCACACTTCTACCTCTTTCACCCAAAGAAGTTAACGAGGAAAAAAAACAAATGGTTGAGAAAAGAAAGGGAGAGAAGACACATCTTAAGGCGCAAAGGGTGAGAAAAAATGCCAAAAAGAGTTTGATCTCCCTCAAAAGGGTTAAAAAGATAATACTTGCGCAAAAACAAGTTTTTTTTTGCTTATCCAAGTGAGTCTTCTCCTTCCTTTCAAAAGCCTCACTCTAAGTGTTGTAAAGACTTGTCTATAGTGTTAAATGAATTCAGGGATGTTTTTCAAGATCCTCCAAAGAGACTTCCACCCCTAAGAGGTATAGAGCGCCAAATTGACTTCATCCAAGGTTCATCTTTTTCCTAATAGGCCAGCCTATAGGACTAATCCCGAGAAGAACAAAGAAATTCAAAAACAAGAGAATGATTTGTTAGAGAAAGGGTGGGTGCAACATAGTATGAGCCCTTGTGCTATGCCCATGATCCTAGTTTCTAAAAAGCATGGAACATGGAGAATGTGCATAGATTGTAAGGCCATAAACAACATAACCATCAAATATAGGCATCCCATTCCTAGATTAGATTATTTGCTTGATTAAAAGATATTCAAAGCAGAATATGCACTTAATTACAATTATACTATTATTCTGATTCAGCAAGCCATTCTCTGTGAGACTTTCCACCACAATATATTATAGGATCAAACGAGAAAAAAAAACTCATTCTTGGTGGTAATTTGTTTTAGATATTATTGAAAATGTACTTCGAGTACGTCTTTTGTACTATCGTCCAATTGTAATGGTAAAGTTTACTTGTATAGTAATTGCTTTAAAAATCATGCACTACAAAAAAAAAAGCTAAATTGCGAAGGTTTTAATTTCGTTTAGCAGGGGTTTTTACACTCCACAAATTAATTTGCAGGGGTTTTCCAAACCTCCATAGATAGGTTCCCCACAAGTTATTTGTGGAGGTTTTCTACAACCCTTGATATCAGATTTATATTGTGGAAGTTTTTTTAATTGAGGGTTATAACATCTCCTATTCATGACTATTATTTTGTAGAGGTTTAAAACCTCATTTATTTCCATAAACCTATTTGATTCCAAAATTCCTGTTTTTCATTTTTTTGTAGGGGTTAATACCTTCCTCAATTCGAGGATTATACTGTAAAAGTTTAACCTGTTTCGTTTGTATTATTTAATTTGTGGATTTATTACTAAATTTTTCTTGCGTTATTCAAATCTCATAAAAAAAAATATTTTGTTTGTAATTAGAATTTCCTACTATACTTGACAATGTATGTCACCATTTGAGGTACTTAATCAACAATATTTTTTTTGCAAACTTCAATCAAATACTTCAACCAAAGTGCTCAAATACATATCATTAGAACTTTTGATTCTCAAAATCAACATATTAACATAAAAGCAATTTAAATATAAACAATTACAACTTAATCCATACTTACTCAAAGTTCATAATACACTAAAATAGTTTCATCCTAAAAAACATCATCAACACCCTAAATGTTGCTACCACCAGATGATCCTCTTGTACCCATAG
>Ga0099823_1008181_pt1 | contig 10639 bp, 9 predicted proteins | sample CowpearedBW_FD_76831 | JGI IMG/M metagenome (GOLD analysis project Ga0099823, IMG submission 76831) | Root nodule microbial communities of legume samples collected from California, USA - Cow pea red BW | ecosystem: Host-associated > Plants > Roots > Nodule | place: USA: California | collected... | reverse complement strand
CATTTGTGTAGTATTTAATTTTATTGTTTTAATAATATGAATGTTCGTGTTAAGTAAGAATATAATATTTGAATTATATTAGTTGGCATGAAACATGAATTGGCATGATGATTTGGTATTGACTTGGCAATTGTATGGTTGTGGGTTCAAGCCTTGGGAAAACCTAAATTAAACTTTATTTTTTTGCTAATGTTAGATTTGGATAGAATGGGAAGGGTTAAAGGAAACCCTAACTGATCTAGCAGCCAAGGGTGCCTGTAAAAACAACCATAAAGGGACCATGAATGGCAATTAACCACCAATTAAGTGGCAATTCCGTTTTTCATTATTGACCTAATTTTAAAGCACCGTTTAAAAGGTAAAATTTGAGTATTAGGAAAGGTTTTGGCAAGGCTGAAACTATACCAGAAACAGAGCACGAAAGGAAGAGTCTTGGTGAGTGTTGGGTGAAGTTTTGGGTCTGAGTTGGTAAAAGAGCAAGAAGGATATTGGCGAACAAGGAGGAAGTAGCGAATTTATCAAATTGAGCAAGGAATCCAGGTTAGGGCAATTCCTATTGATTGCTTTAATTTTTTTATTGAATTAATCGTGATGTATGAGAGATTGGAATTGTATTTTATATGTATGTCAGAGCTGAAATCGGGTTTCTGGAATTTTTCCAGAAACCACCTGGCGGTCACACGCGACCCGCTAGGCGACACAAGCGTCAGACCCATTTTTTGGGTACCTATGGTGTCGTCGTGATGTTACTATGCTTAAATGTGAATTTTGATGAGTATCGTTGACTGTGTATATCATGTTTCTACAGAATGCATGAATTTTGTATGAAATTGGGGTTAGGGTTTATGTTGGGAATTGGAAACAATTATGCATGATCAAATTGAGGTTCCATTGTAATTGAGGCTATTGATTGTTTTGCTGCATATCTGTGTGTCTGGCAGAATTAGTAGAGTAGCGACATGGAAGAAATTTCGATATAGGATATCATAGGAGGTGTGTATGAGTATGTGAAAATTGAGATATATATGTTACACTAAATAGAGTTTTATGTTGTTATGAACTGAAGCTAATGGCAAACTATGATTATGGGAACTATATGCGATTGGGGTAAATGAGTGATAAATACTAAATTGGTATTATGTGGAGTGAGTGGTAGACACTATTAGAGTGGTGTAAGGGTGTGTTTAAATTGTAAAACTGTGAGCTTATGGAAGTATGCTCTGTATTTGTGGCATGTGGTATATGTGTATGGTAAGCTAGTTACCGGACTATTCTTGGTGAACAGATGGTGCAATGTTTTCTATGTAAATACCTATTCAGGTCATTTGTAGGTGCAATGTTGGTATTGTGTTAAGGTGTAAAGTATTGATAATGATGAAGTAAGTGGAAACTTTAAATAGAGAGAACTTAATAACACTGCAAATTCCATGATTAAAAGGTGTGTGATAATCTAGTGATAGAACCGTGTTTGGTGTGCCATAATTGTTCTATAATTTGGTGGGTTGTATGGTTTGGGGTCCATTGGGACATGTTTGAAGTGCCAAAAACTAGTAGCATTGCGCTACTGTATGGCGCCTGGCAACGTGAGCGAGTCGCCAGGCGGTAGAATAAAAAACCAGTGACAATAGTCACTCTGCGCGCAGGGCGCCTGGCGGCAGGGATGGTTCCGCAAGGCGGAAATGTGAAACAGAAGGCCTGGGAGGAGGTTGGCGGCACGAGATGGGTGCGCCAGGCGGTGACAGTTCAGTGATGATTATGCAGGCGCTTGGCGCCTGGCAGTGTGTGATGCCCGCCAGGTGGTCTGGAGCCAAATTCCGCCTAGCGGCGTGAGATGCGTGCCAGGCGGTTTTGGTCCAGTGATCGTGCGCGAGGAAGGGTTCTACACAGCTTTAGGTGATGTTCATAATGCGAGGCTTTGGCTGGGGGCCCAGTTACGAGTGTATCTTGTATTGGGGTAACACGTGACCACTTTAGGTTGTAGCCTAATGGTTTAGGAAGTCTAGTGGAGTGTGCGAGTTGTGGCTCGTACGACGAGGTTCAGGTGATTGCCCTCTTCAATGCATTCTGATAGAGTTTTGGTAGTCTGGAACAACTACAAACTTATGTTTGTTTTGGGGAGCTCCACTTGGTGTCACGGTGAGATGTTGTGGCAAAGTTATTCCTACGTGTGGACTATCAGGTGGTGGCCTGTAGTCGGAGGGGCGAGTGGACACTTGTGCAACAAAGATCGATCGTTGATCTCACCTAAAAGGTATAGAAATGATAGACGTCTAAAGGCAAGTGTTGGGAATGAAGAAAAAGAGAAAAAGGGAGAAATGTACTAACCCGGGTTTAAATGCAAGATGTTGTATTTAATATTATATTTGTTGATTTTATTTAAATGAGCTTACCCTATCTGTGTGTATGTGTGGCGATGATCATGTAATTTGTTACATGGGAGCATATGTCGATGCAGGTGAGCAAACAGATGCATAGAGACGGAGTGGGGAACTCTTGGGAATTATTCGCACTAGTTTATTTTATCGGACTATGGTTTTATTGTAATGACTTTATAGACCATTTTCTTTGTAATACGGTATTGAACTGAAGGTTTTAATTTTTCCCGTGGTTTTGGGAAATTAATGAATAATAAATGAGGTTGTTTATCATTATTTATTTTTTTGTTTATTTTAATAAGTAATTTCCGGCTAGGACGTTACATTTGGTATCAAAGCCGTGATTTAAATGATTTCATGGGGTCTTTGGGTAGTCAGCCTATCGTGATGACATGTATATGTGTTGCTTTGTCTTGCTATGGAATTGAAATATAAATTGTTTGATTTACTAGTTAATATGTGGCGCATTCAGGCTATGACGAATAGGAGGAGAAGAAACAATGCAGGTGCCGACGAGATTGCACAAGCAATCCACAGGATGGTTGATGCCATGTAGCCTGTTGCGGCACAGCCAAGAGCTATGGTGCCACCCACTCGAGCGGTGACTATGGAAGATGTTCTGAAACATAAGTCATCCAAGTTCAGCGGCAAAGCTACCCCTAATGAGGCCGATGCTTGGCTCAGGGAGTGTGAGAAAATATTTCGGGTGCTGGCATGTACTGAGGCACAGTAGTTGACATTTTCTACTTTCCTGCTGGTGGGCGATGCAGAGTACTGGTGGACGGGAATGCAGCAGCAAATGCAGACCCGTCCAGAGGAGGTAAACTGGACGAACTTCAAGACCAGATTTCTGGAGAAGTATTTCCCAGACTCAGCGAAACATGCATTGGAGGCGGAGTTCCTTACACTACAGCAGGGTAGTAAACTAGTGCAGGCTTACATCGATCGGTTCGAGTACTTGGCGAGATTCTACTCGCAGGAGATCACCGAGGAGTGGCACTGCCGTAAATTTGAAGGAGGCCTGAGGCATGAGCTGCAGAGATTTCTTATGCCACTACGAATTAGAGAGTTTCCCGTCCTGGTGGAGCAGGCCAGGACAGTGGAAGAGTTAGAGACGAGGCCCAACAGGGTCGCGAAGATGCAGAAGGGTACCTCAGAGAGTAATTCATAGAAGACACCATATAGCAGACCACAGTCTTCCTCTCCAAGTCTACGATGCTATAACTGCGGTGGCCCACACCTTTGCAGGAACTGTACTAAAGCGGCGGGCAGTTCAGGTGCTAATACTGAACATGTGAAATGCTACAAGTGTGAGAAGATGGGACATTATGCAAGTCAATGTCCTACTAAGAAGACGGCCGGCGTAGCAACACCGCAGCAGAAACAGCAGAAGGTGTTAGCTGATCGACCCCGAGCTACGGAGAGAGTGTTTGCACTAACCAGTACCGAGGCCACTCAGTCAGGTAATCTCATCTTGGACCGATGTTTATTGTTTGATAACAGTGTTCTGGTTCTGTTTGACTCAGGTGCTACTCACTCGTTCATCTCCCAAGAATGTGTGAGTAGGCTTGGACTAGTAGGCCGTGATTTGGGGTGTGAACTGGCAGTCTCGACACCTGCATCAGGGCAAGTATCTACCAACTTGGCATGTTCTGGTTGTACTATAGCAGTGGCAGGTCACAGGTTCAAAGTGAACCTCATTTGCTTGCCATTGGAGGGAATGGACGTGATACTAGGGATGGACTGAATGTCGGACAATCACGTCATAATTGATTGTGGACGACGCAGCGTAGTATTCCCTGAGACTGATGGGTTATCATTGATCTCTATTCGTGAAGTGATACAAGAGGCGGCCGATGGAGCTTCATGCTATGTGATAATGGTGCAGTCGGAGAAAAGGAGTACAGTTGATCTTATCAGAATCATACCGGTAGTGGGTGAATATGTCGATGTGTTCCCAGATGAAGTGCCTGGGTTATCGCCGAGCAGGGATGTAGACTTCACTATAGATCTCGTCCCTGGAGCTAGGCCAGTGTCGATGGCTCCATATAGAATGGCACCGGCAGAGTTGGCCGAACTGAAGAGGCAGATTGAAGATCTGCTAGAAAAGAAGTTCATTCGATCGAGTGCGTCGCCGTGGGGAGCTCCAGTGCTACTAGTTAAGAAGAAGGATGGGAGCTCTCGACTCTGCGTGGACTATTGTCAACTAAATAAGTTGATGATCAAAAATAAATATCCATTGTCCAGAATAGATGACTTGTTGGACCAGTTGAGAGGAGCAGGAGTATTTTCAAAAATTGATATGCGATCCGGGTATCCTCAAATCCTAGTTAAACTAGAAGATGTTCAGAAGACTGCATTCAGGTCGCGTTATGGTCACTATGAATACGTAGTGATTTTAGTTGCATAAAATATTCTTGGATATTCTAACATTTGTTGATGCAGTTGAAGTTAAATTTGGTTCATTAAAGGTGTGAAATTGAATTATTCAGAGTTACAAAATCAAGCCAAAATCACACCATGTCTATTAATAAATGCGGGTAGTAGAAGCCTTAATGGCATTAAATTCTGATTAGTATCATATGGAAAAGTACTAGCTCAAGTGGTTGAGAGTACTTAAATGTGTGAGAACTCTCAACCATTTGAGCTAGTACTTTTCCATATGATACCAATCAGAATTTAATGCCATTAAAGCTTCTACTACCCGCATTTATTAATAGACATGGTGTGATTTTGGCTTGATTTTGTAACTCTGAACAATTCAATTTCACACCTTTAATGAACCAAATTTAACTTCAACTGCATCAACAAATGTTAGAATATCCAAGAATATTTTATGCAACTAAAATCACTTTTAAAGACATTTTTATCTCACAAGTTCAATTATCCCAATTATCATAATTGTCAATTAAGACATTCTTTTAAGGTCAAAAATTCAACTAAATACCTAGAATCAAACATTAAATAAGGGCATAAATATGAACTCATCACACACAATTATCCTTTTGCACTCCTGGACAAAATTGTGTAATTTCAAAACTTATTGTGGGTTATTTTATTTCACATAAACACTGGATCAAAGGAATTAACACAACTGAAGACAAATTAATCTTCTAGAAATCAAATTATCATGTATATACAAATGGAAAAGTTTTATTGTTCACACATGAGTTAATATTTGAAATTCACAAGACAATCAAATATGAAAGATATCACTCAAGTTAAAATGTATATTTTCTAACCAAAATTCACTCAAGTGTTTTAGCTTGTGTTTTCACTCAAAATACCCATGCAGGTAAAAACTTGTGATATTTAACAAGACTCTAATATTCACAACTTTCAGAAAACATGCATTCAAAGATCACGAGGACTTTTTGTAGGTTATAATGAGGCCAAGGCAAAGGTAGGAAAAATTTTAGGATTTTTGGGTTTATTGAAATAGTAATGTAGAAAGAATAATGGATCATAATTCCAAAAACAATTTTTTTTCTTTTATCCTTTATTGCTCCCTTTTAGAAAGCAATTAACACTCTTTCATCAACAATTTTTCCTTTTGCCATTTTTATAATTTTGTGGGTGGGATACCCACCCTCACACTTTATTTCTCAACCAATCTTAACATATTCCACTAGCTCTTTCTTTTGAAGGTAAGAAAAACATTATCTTTTTTTCATTTTAAGGATTTACAATGGGCTTAAACACAAGAAAAAGAGGTTTAAAGCTCCAAAGGGCTACCAATGGATTAATATCAAGGTGGGCTTATTTGGCCAAGTAGCTAAAAATAATAAATGCCTCAGTCATATCAAATCATATATATTCACCTAAGATGCAAAACAAAAGAATCAAGCTAAACATTTGAGTATAAACAAAACATGAGCAAGTCACTCAAGAAAAATAGGAATGACACATGACAGTCCATCCTTTACATTAAGGCCCAAGACTCACAAGGTCAAATTCTATCACAAAACATCTAACCAAGAAATTCTCAAATCAACTCAATTAGCAAATCATAGAAACAATCCAGTCATATCAACAAGACTTTTATTTCTCCACAGCCAAGTCAACAAAAATCACCATTGAAAATCTATTCTCATCATTCACATCAACAAACTTGATGTGTGGAGTGTGTGGCTTTAATTCAATTTCAGCATCATCAGGTACATTAGGATGGTTAACCAAATCATCAGTAATCCTAATGATCTCATCCTTTGAGCAACACTTTTCACCTGGCATAGTTGACTCTATTGCTTTATCATTAACCAAGCTAGTTGCAATAATAGATGTTTCAGCTACATCTTCGAATATTGTTGATTCTTTAACTTCACTTAGTTCCTCCATTGTATTATTCTCACAACTTTGCTCTTGAAAAAGATCAATTGTACTCATATCACCATTAGCAGATAAAACTTTATATTCACATTGAGCATCATCGTTATATCCCTCAGCAGATATGTTAGTGTGAGAATCTTCAATTTCTTTATCAACAAATTCAACAACATCTTTAGTAAAATTAATATGTCCATCAGTAGACATATTAGTGAGTATTCATGATTTCATCAATATATCCATCAGTAGATATATCAATGTGATGTGATTCTGGTGTTGATTGATCTAACGTTTAAATCGTGTACTCACTCACATCAGTGCTCAATTGTTCCATCTCTTGATTCAATCCCCCTATCATGTTCATTATTTCAGCCTTTTTCTCAATTATTGTCTTCATAAAATTTTCTAAACTGACCTCTCGAGATTTGTATTTCATTAGCTGACTTAAATTTTCTGACATTTGTCCAACTCTAACGGCCAACTTTAGAAGCATATCTTATATTTCATGACGAAGTGCTTTAAATTTCGGGGTTTCAAGAAATCTCGGATGGCATTGGAGTATGGTATTAACAGTACTAAGTAATTCTACAAAGTTGTTGTTACTTGCATCCTCCATCGTGTCGTATAATACTTTATCATTTCCATGTCATTCTTTCTCAATAACTTTTCATTGTTGATAAGCTCGCAACTTTTCATCTATGGTGTCTAATTTCTCTCTCAGATCATCCATTAATCACATAACTTCCCTATAGGATGGTCCATTGATTGTTCTAACTTGTTGTGGTAGAGCATGTTGTTGTTGTTGAGAACCAAATGGAAAATATGATGGATGGAGTGGATACTCAGAATATGGTTATTGCCCATGGTATGATAGTTGTTACTCATATCCCAAAAAAGATGATCTAGGATATAGATCATTAAATTGACATAAAGTTAACCTAATTATATTAGGTGCAAAAGTAGGTGTGACAATTTGTTGATAACCATATGAATCATGTGGTTGATGTGGATAGAATCATAGTTTACTTGAAAATCACATTGTTGATTATTTTCATATGAAAAATGATTTTTCATTTTTGAAAGAGGTTTTCTGAAAAGAAATAAATTCAAAGCTTGTTGAGTAGACTTCTAGGAAAAAGAGGTGTGTCTCAATGGAAAACTTAAGTACATTATCTTTCCTTAGCCAAAGTGTTCCCCAACTAGTTTCATAAATTTCCCAACAAAATTTCTCAAACAACAAGTATGCTTAAAAATATTTAAAAATTACTAAAGAAAATAGAATAAATGTTAGGAAAAAAATAAAGAAAAAGAAAACGTTAGTGATAAACAAAAATAAAAAATAAAAATAAAAAATAAAATAAAAGAAGAACTAAAATGATAAAAATTCTAACCGTGTTCCTTAGCAACGATGCCAAATATGATAACGTTATCATTAACGCGATCAAATTAATACTAATTATCTATAACAACTTTAGTACTGTTTAGTAAGTAGTCAAAAAAATAGAAAGGATAAAGTAACCCTAAGTCGACTCTCAACGAACACCGAATTGATTTCTAACAAATTAGTTTTTATAAAAAGCTATAGAAAAGAGTTAATCAAATGAAATAAGGAAAAGAGAAATAAAATTGGAAAAAGATAAAATTAGATAAAAAAAAATAGTAAAGAAAATAGATTGATTCCACTACTTTTTCAAAATAGATCCATCGGTAATCTAAAGATTATTGCTCAATTAATTGTTGTTGTAGATTTGCAAATTAATCAATGTAAATAATCAATTAATTTGTTGGCGTTCTCACTATTGACCACAGTAAATTCTCAATCAAAAACAAGAACTTTGTAAATTAATCATAGTAAATTTAACCAAAGTACATTCTCAATTAAATATTACTCTATGGAATGCAAAAGTAACACAAAAATAGAAGAAGAGCGTGGAGAGAGAGGAAGAATTTAGGCCCCCCTAAGGGTTCCTAAACTCCGAAGTGTCAAGCTTGTCTTTTCTGCTTCCCCCTTGGTCTCTTTATATAGGACTTGAGTTGGGCTTTTCTATTGTTAAAATCTCTCAATCTCGTTTAAAATTATCTTTATAGTGATTATGAATATTTAAAAATATTTAGAGAGATATAGTCATTTTATTTATTGGTGCAATATTTTCCAAATAATTAATAGATTTATTAGTTTTAAAAATATCTGAAAGATATTCTCAGTTGATATTATATGATTAATTATCGAAAAATATCTAAATAATTACCAATAACTAAATCTTGCCCAAAATTCTAATTTAGCCCATGTGCTCTTGCAGTCCAAATTTGTAGGGAAATCCCAATATAACAATAATTACAGCTTAACCCCTTTTTATTTGACCAACATTGACTACCTTTGACTAGACTTTGACCATCTTTGATATTCCATTGAGGGGTTGACACGTGGTGGATTGATGACATGGCATGATTTTGGCTTGATTTTATAACTATGAACAATTCAATTTCACACCTTTAATGAACCACATTTAAGTTCAGCTGTATTAACAAACGTTAGAATATCCAAAAATATTTTATGCAACTAAAATCACTTTTTAAGACATTTTTATCGCGCAAGTTCAACTAACCCAATTATCATAATTGTTAATTAAGACATTGTTTTAAGCTAAAAAATTCAATTAAATAATCAAAATTAAAATTAAATGGTGTCATAAATATGAACTCACAAGTTCCTATTTGGTGATGAAACAAGGGATGTGCTATGGCATTGTCATAATTCACCATATGGAGAGTACTACAATTAGGAGAGAACAACAGCTAAGGTATTGCAATCAAGATTTTATTGGCTTACTATTTTTAAATATGCTCATGAACATTGTAGAAAGTGTGATAGATGTCAAAAGAGTGGTGCAATCACAAAAAGAAATGAACTACCCCTGCAATATATGTTAGAAGTGGAATTTTTTTACTATTGGGGATAGACTATATTGGATCACTACCTATGTCCAATACTTATGAGTACTGAGACTGTTCAGTATAGGTTAAGGTTGAGATAAGTACTGAGACTGTTTAGTATAGGTTACGGTTCCTTCAAATTATTATAGCCTATAATGAAGAAGTCAGAGTATAGGTTACAATTTTTATCTCACTCTTAGCCTATATTTTGACAATAATTTCAAAAATGTCACCGTGGATTTTTAAAGCCTATATTGATACTAGTAGTATAGGCTATGATTTTTATCTCAATTGTAGCCTACATTGTGCCAGTAATTTCCAAAGTTTCACCATAGTTTTATAAGTTACGTTTTTCATAGAACATTATTCTATCAGCATAGTTATAACATATATTTATAATAGTGACATCGGATCTGGTAATGTCTGACGTAAATTGTCTCTACTAGTCTCTAACTTAATATTTACATCAGACACTATTAGGTTTGACCTATCTCTGATGTAAAAAGATCCAAAATAATAAGGTAAAAGGCCTTCATTGTGTTAGTTATGTAATCCTTTAGAGGGGTAGGGGTTTGAATCTTTCTTGCAAATTTTTCTTCATTTTGAACCAAGACTAATGAGCCTACGAGTACCTTCTTTCAAGATAGTGGGTGTGGTATTTGAAATAGTTGTACTATCAGTATGTCTGAAGCGGTGGAAAACAAATAAAAGAGAAATTAATAGAATCAATATAACAAAATTAATTGAATATATGAGTGAAATGTGAAAAAACAACAAAGAATAATTAACTACTCACAAAAAATAAAAACTATTTTTCACCAATTAAAAGAAAGTTGTCTTTAACTAATATTCTCTAATTAAAGGCGGGAAATGATCCTGGATATAGGAGTTTCTATATAAATACCATTAAATTAATCTTTATAAAGACCTGAACAATCCTTTACATATATATAGGTTAATTAGATCTTGGAATTGGGTTAGGTTAGGTTATAAACTACTTTTAT
>Ga0099823_1008177_pt1 | contig 10641 bp, 4 predicted proteins | sample CowpearedBW_FD_76831 | JGI IMG/M metagenome (GOLD analysis project Ga0099823, IMG submission 76831) | Root nodule microbial communities of legume samples collected from California, USA - Cow pea red BW | ecosystem: Host-associated > Plants > Roots > Nodule | place: USA: California | collected... | reverse complement strand
TGAATTGAGGCACCTTCACCAAAGGGTAAATTGTTTTCAGCCATTTCAAGTAGTTCAAAACAGATTTAGGACCTTACTTGATCAAATTTCAAGTACCTAGCTTTGATACCAATTGTTAGTTTTGAAATGGTTAAAAAGCCAAGAAGGGGTGTTGAATTGGCAAGTTAAAAATTTAGGCTATCTTTGCAAGCTAAAGACCACCTTTAATTGAATCAAATAGATCACCAAGTTATGATGCAAACAGTACTAAACTGTACACTTTCAATCGATCAAAAACAGAGTTAATCGATTGATTTTACTAAACAGATTTTGTTCTAGTATAATCAACCGATTGAAACAGGAAAACAGTTGACTGAAATACTGGAAAAAATGCTGAAATGCAAATTTGAATTTTAAACCAGGAACAATGCACAAGAATGATGAAGACAGGTTCCAAATAATTATGTAAACATGTTCAATGCTGCAAATGTTATGAAACATGTAAGAATATGAAAACGATGATTAAAGCACAAGTTCTTTAAACCTTAAAATGAAAATGCAAGAGAGAAAGGTTAAAGAAGAGAGGACACCATGAGATTTTTATACTGGTTCACTCAAACCTGAGCTACATCCAATTTTTCAAGGCAACCCTGAGCTTAAATTTGCACTATTTCAAAAGATTTACAAAGTATCCACCCTTACACTTCCAAAATATGCAAAAACATCATAAAAGACTCTTGAATCACACAAGAATTACACCAGCACAACAAGAACCCTCTTGCAGACCTGGAAAACCACTAGGCATGCACACAAAGCATGAGAAAGATCAAACCTCAGTGGTAACACAACCCATCCTACCACAAACCACTTTCTCCAAGCTTCAAACTAAGCCAAAAGCTCCAAGAATTTATCCAAGCTCAATCTTCAACAGCTACAACACATATGATCACGAAGGAGAGAGTTTCCAGAAGTTTCCAGAACAAATTTGTGCTCTAAAATGATCAACAAACCCGTACAATCAACTCGTAAATTCGATTGTAAATGTGAACCAAAATATCGACCCGTAAACCGAACCGATTTACTTAGCCTGAAAACTGGTCCTGTAAACTAATTTAGTAAACATGTCCCTAAACTCCAACCTAAACTCGATTTGTAAAAACGATCCGTACAATCAATCGTAAATTCGATACGTAGGAGCAAGGTCAATCTTTGTCGGGTTCACGTTTTAAAAACCACATCTTTTTTCTAACAGGTTTTTTTTAATTAGTTCTTTTTTATTAAAGAACTACGTAATCCTGATTCTCCATTGCAAATGGAGATATATAAGAGCAAGGTCAATCCTTGTCGGGCCCAAATAAAATTTTTAATATTATTTTCTTCAATATTCGGTATTCTTTTTATATGTGTGATTTTTTTGTTTATGTTTATTTTTATTTCTTTATTTATTTATCTTTTTATTTCTTTTTTTATTTTTTTACTTTTATTTTTATTTTTTTTGGGAAATCTAATATTTTAAAAATTACAGTAATTTTGCACACTTAAATAAAGGGAATCGTCTTTAGAGGGACGTTGTGGGGGTGCTAATACTTTCCCCACACGTAACCGACTCCTGAACCCAAACTTGGTTTCAAAGACTATTTCTTTTGAAGATTTTTCTATAGTTTTCCTTAATAAACTATGGTGGCGACTTCTCCGTTATTTTAAAATAATTTTTTTCGTCGTCCCGTCGTGACCCTGGTTACGACAATACTGACTGGTAACCTTGACGCGTAAACTCGACTTGTAAACCCTACACACAATCTTGAATTGTCAACTAAGCCCAAAAAATTGCCTAGTGAACTAGATCCGTCAACACGACCAACAAACTCAACTCATAATACCCGACTCTTAATTTGGACACCGTAAACTTTTCCCGTATAACAAACCAATAAACTGCCACCTAAAGTCGACCCAAAAAGTTGCCCCGAAAATCAAGTTGAAAATGACCCTAACATTTACACGTAAAGACAGCCTGAACATTTGATCTGAAATCACGACTCGTAATTCAATCCAACAAACTCGCCCCTAAACTCACTCGTAAACATAACTCGTAAACACGACTATTACAACATAATCGAAAAATCTACCATAAACTCGAACCAAAACACGACCCATTAAATCGGCTTAAAGTTTCGACCCCTAAAAATACAAGGCATAATCACGACCCCTAAACTCAACCCTTATACTCAGCACGAAAACTTGACCCATTAACTAATTCAATAAACTCGACCCTAAACTCAATCCTTAACTCGATTCGTAATCATAACCCGTACAATCAACTCGTAAATGCGATTGTAAACGTGAACCAAAAAATTTACCTGTAAACTGAACCCACATACTTAGGCCAAAAACTGGTCCTGTAAACTAATTCAATAAACTTGACTCTAGACTCAATCCTAAACTCGATTCGTAAACACAACCCGTGAATTCGATTGTAAACGTGAACCATAAAATCGACCCGTAAACCGAACCCATATATTCTGCATGAAAACTAGTCCCGTAAACTAATTCAATAAACTCAACCCTAAACTCGATTCGTAAACGTGAACCAAAAAATCGTGCAGTAAAATCGGCCTGTGAAGCTATACCCTAATCTCGACTCGTACAATCGTTTCACAAATTTGACCATAAACTCGAACGAAAAACATGACACATAAAATCGACCTAAAAATTCGACCCTATAATATACAACCCCTAATCACAACGCGTAAACTCGACCCGTAAACTTTCACCTACAAACTTCGTTCATAAACTCAACCAGCCAATTTGACCTATAAAAGATGAGTCATAAACACAGCCTGTAAACTCGATCCGTAAACTCGACCTATAAACTCGATCCCAAAAGTCTCCATCAAAATCTAATCCTTGAACAAGACTCGTAAAATTGACGAACCAATCCAAGTCGTACAAAATGATTCGTAATACCGACTGATAACCTTTACTTGTAAACTCGATTTGTAAACTCTACACATAATCTTGAACCGTCAACTAAGCCAAAAAATTGCCTGGTGAACTAGATCCGTCAACACGACCAACAAACTCGACTCATAATACACGACAAGTAATTTGGACACCGTAAACTTTTCCTGTTCAACAAACCAATAAACTTGCATCTAAACTCGACCCATAAATTAGCCCAAATATTCAAGTTGAAAACTCGAACCCTAAGCCTATACAATAAACTCGACCCTAACATTTACACGTAAAGACGACCCGAACATTTGATCTGGAATCATAACTCGTAATTCAATCCAACAAACTCGCCCCTAAAATCACTTGTAAACACAACTATTACAATTGAATCGAAAAATCGACCGTAAACTTGAACTAAAACACGACCCATTAAATCGGCTTAAAGTTTGGACCCCATAAAATAAAAGGCATAATCACAACCCCTAAACTTAACCCTTATACTCAGCCCGAATACTTGACCCGTAAACTAATTCAATAAACTCGACCCTAAACTCAATCCTAAACTTGATTCATAATCACAACCCGTACAATCAACTCGTAAATGCAATTGTAAAGAGAACCAAAAAATTGACCTGTAAACTGAACCTATATACTCAGGCCGAAAACTGGTCCTGTAAACTAATTCAATAAACTCGACCCTAAACTCAATCCTAAATTCGATTCGTAAACACAACTCGTAAATTCTATTATAAACGTGAACCAAAAAATCGACCCGTAAATCGAACCCATATATTCAGCCCGAAAACTGGTGCCATAAACTAATTCAATAAACTCAACCCTAAACTCGATTCGTAAACACGACCCGCACAATCAACTCGTAAATTCGATTGTAAACGTTAACCAAAAAATCGTTCAGTAAAATCGACCCGTAAAGCTATCAAATGAACTTGATCCTAATCTTGACCCCTACAATCGTCCCACAAATTTGACCATAAACTCAAACGGAAAACATGACCCTTAAAATTGACCCAATAATTGGAGCCTATAATATACAACCCCTAATCACGACGCGTAAACTCGACCCGTAAACTTCACCTACAAACTTTGTTCGTAAACTCAATCAACCAATTCAACCTATAAAAGATGAGTCGTAAACACAACTTGTAAACTCGATATATAAACTCGAACCCTAAACTCTCCATAAAAATCTGACCCTTGAACAAGACCCATAAAATTGACGAACCAATTCAAGTCGTACAAAACGATTCATAATACCGACCGGTAACCTTGACGCGTAAACTCAACTGTAAACCCTACACATAATCTTGAACCGTTAACTAAGCCCAAAAAATCGACTAGTGAACTAGATCCGTTAACACGACCAACAAACTCGACTCATAATATAGGACTCGTAATTTGGACACCATAAACTCAACCCATAAAGTTGGCCCGAAATTCAAGTTGAAAACTCAAAGCCTAAGCCTATGCAATGAACTCGACCCTAACATTTACACGTAAAGACGACCCGAACAATCAATTTGGAATCATGACTCGTAATTCGATCCAATAAAGTCGCCCCTAAACTCACTCGTAAACATAATTCGTAAGCATAACTATTACAATCGAATCAAAAAATCGATAGTAAACTCAAACCAAAACACGACCCATTAAATCGGCCTAATGAATCAACCCCATAAAATACAACGCATAATCATGACATGTAAACTCAACCCCTATACTCAGTCCGAAAATTGGTCCCACAAACTAATTCAATAAACTCGACCCTAAACTCAATCCTAAACTCGATTCATAAAGATGACCCATACAATCAACTCGTAAATTCGATTGTAAATGTGAATCAAAATATCGACCCGTAAACCGAACCCATTTACTCAGCCTGAAAACTGGTCCCGTAAACTAATTTATAAAACTCGTCCCTAAACTCGACCCTACACGCGATTTGTAAACACGACCCGTACATTCAACTCGTAAATTCAATTATAAATGTGAACCAAAAAAATCCATAAAATTATCCCATTAACGCGACCCTGAATTGGATTTGTGAACACAACCCGTACAATCGACTTATAAATTTGATTGTAAATGTCAATCGAAAGGTCGAACTATAAAATCAACCTATAAACCTATTATAAAATTGTTTGAATCCAATTGGAGATACGTAGCAGTAAGGTCAATCCTTGTCGGGTTCACGTTCTAAAAACCACATCTTTTTTCAAACAGGTTTTTTTAATTAGTTTTTTTTATTAAAGAACTACGTAATCTTGATTCTCCATTGCAAATGGAGATACGTAGGAGCAAGGTCAATCCTTGTCGGGCCCAAATAAAAATTTTAATATTATTTTCTTCATATTTGGTATTTTTTTTATATGTGTGATTTTTTGTGTGTTTATTTTTATTTATTTATTTGTCTATTTATTTCTTTTTTTAATTTTATTTATTTTTAATTTTATTTTTTTGCGAAATCTAATATTTTAAAAATTATAGTAATTTTGCACACTTAATTAAAGGGAATCGTCTTTACAAGGACGTTGTGGGGTGATAATACCTTTCCCACATGTAATCGACTCTCGAACCTAAACTTGGTTTCAAAGACTATTTCTTGTCAAGGTTTTTCTATAGTTTTCCTTAATAAACTATGGTGGCGACTTCTATGTTATTTTAAAATAATTTTTTTCGTCATCTTGTTGTGACCATGGTTGCGACAATACCGATTGGTAACCTTGACGCGTAAACTCGACTTGTAAACCCTACACATAATCTTGAACCGTCAAAGCCCTAAAACTCTACCATAAACCTATCCCATTAACTCGACCCAAGACTTGATCTGTAAACACAACCCGTACAATCGACTCGTAAATTTGATTGTAAATGTGAACCGAAAAATCGACCAGTAAAATTTGCTCGTGAACTTATCAAATGAACTTGACCCTAACCTCAATTCATACAATCGTACCCCAAATTTGAGGTCGTACCCCACCAAATTTAAACACTTAAAATGCAGTATGTGAAAGTTGAACCAAGTCGTCTCCCAACGACCAATATTTTTTACCAAAGCTTCAATATCCAGATTCAAACACAACACAATAACACATGGGGGTGTTTGGCAGACAAATTCAAAATTTCAACACAACAACAAAACATAATTGCAATTTTGATTAAACAGTCACAAAAAATAGCAGTGATTCCTTGCTTCGAATGAAATTTCACCCATCACAAATTGCAAACTGAATTGGTTTCATTATTCCTAATCAAAGTCACTATCAAACAATTAAGCGGAGGTTAACCACGAATTTAAGATGCAATTAAGAAATGCAAGCATTCATGAATTTCTCAAAGTTCATTAAGCATGAAAGTTAACTAAAACGAGTTCCCACTCTGAAAATTAAGCAAAACCAGATTGGGTTTTTCAATTAAAATGCAAATGCAAATAGAATTCAAGTTAATGTCAAGGGTTCATCTCATTCTTTGCAAGGAATCAATGTATACAAAAGTTAGTTGCCCATAGAATTCAAGTTAGGGTTAGGGTTCAACAGAAATTCAAATTCAACCATTCGAATCAGTTCAAATTGGTGCTGAAAGCTTAAAATGGTGCAACAAACGAAAATGATCAAGGAATAACAAAGGAACAACGAAAACAACCAACAACACCTTAAATGCTTCAATATAAATGTTACCATAGGTACAGAAAACGTGAATACAAGCAATAGGTGTTGTCCAAGACTCATAAAATTTCAAAAACGAGTGGAAAATGTGAAAAAATGGAGGTGTGGAGAGGAAGAGTGTGCAACTGGTTGCATGGAAAGAGACCTAATTTCGTGGTCACATCCAATCTGCCACTCATATTTACAAAATTTCCATTATAGGCTGTAAAATTACAAAAATGCCACTATAGTGCCTCAAATGTTGGCCCACTCACTCAGATGACGTGGAAATGATGTGGCAATGATGTGGCAACTCTCTTCAACTGAATATTAATGTACAAGCTCCAAAATTACTTCACCCAAATACCTAAAAATAATTAAAAACAAGAATTAGGCCAAATAATGTGAAAACACACTAAAGATGAACAATTAAGCATTGAACAACTGTCAAATGGGTACACAAAGGCTAGTAGAATGGAGGAAAATAATGATTTATCAAAATCGACCACACTTACCCTTTTGCACTCTTGGGCAAAATTAAAGAGTAAAGTAAAGCAAGGACATCACAGACATTACAAGAGAGACAAAAAGACACATGACAAACAAACTCGACACAGACAAATGGAAACACATCCAACACAGAAGGATTCAAAGCTGCAAGGTAGCAATGAACATCATCCAAGCAATTCAAAACATGTCAAGTACTCAATTCAACTAAAAGAGAGAATTTAAAGCAACATAACCTCACAAAATATGCACTGTATCACTCAAATATCTAGGCTACTGTTTACTCTCAAAGAACCCTTGAAAAACAAACATCAACAGACTTGGCAAGCCTCTAGAACCAACAATCAAACCAAAACACATGCAGGTCAAGATAAGAAGGACTTTTCAAAGTAATCCCAACACTAACACTTCCAAATTTAGTTCTCACACAATGCTCAAATCCAAACTCCTTTTATTTATTTTCTTTGTTTTCTCTCTTCTTTTTTACACAAAGAACATGCAAAGAAAGAACAATTTTGAAATCCCACCTTGGTATACAAATGAGCAATTCCAAGAACCAATAACAAGTGTGCGCACAACCACACTTGTTGTGCGCGACCCCACTTAATTGAGCACTCATTCCCAAAACAATTCCAAAGCTCCAAACTTTCCTAGGGTAGTAATAATCATGGTTTTTCAGGCTAAAGGCTTGTAATGAGCTATAAATCAATGAAAAAGGATACAAATGCTAAAAAAAGGGTTATCAAAGGAAACAATTCAAGGTAGGCTCATCTGGCTATAGGCTCACAGAACAAAATTGCCTAAATCATATCCCAACATGCATGTGAATCAGAAAAGCATTAGAAAGAGTCGAGCCAAGGCCATTGTGCAAGCATTCAAGAGGCATATATCACACAACAAAGAACATAGAGCGACTCAAATTCTCACACACGGTAAAACAATTCCAAAAGCAACTTGACATGTAAAGAGAAAGCAGGAATATCTGTCCATAGAATAACCGACAACTCATCCTCCAAAAGTGAAGTGAGTGTCCCAAACTAATGTGACCCTACCAAGCCCAATTGCACCTTCAAGCCTAAGCCCAAGCCCATTAAAAGACCCAATAACAAGAAGTATGATGAAAAAGATTCAAATGGGCCTCCCAATAGATGGGCACAAATCTAATGGGCTTGTCACATTATTTTCATGGGCCAAAGAAATCAACAAGACTTGAAGAAGTGCATCAAAGCCCGGTAGAATAGATTTTAAATTGGGCCAATGTTTGGGCTTTGATTTCATTAATGGGGTAAGACATAAAAATAGGTGTTACATGTACAAATGGGCTCGGCCCACTAAGAGTCTCCCTTAGGCCATGACTTCCTCATGGATCATGCATCCCATGGAGCCAAGTCCATACTCCACCCATGCGTCTCCTTCATCCAAGGGCTAAGATGATGAAGGATCGTCTCGGATTTGGGGATAGAAAACGTCTTGGACAGAAATGGGTACAAAAACCCTAGAACGAAAATCGACGAAGGGGAAGATGGAGGACGTCAAATCAATGGAGTCGCGGAATGGGAGGAATTCATGCCATTTAGAGGAGATTCCAAGATAAGTGAGGAAGATCCGCCACTTTGAATCAGAGATTCAAAGATAAGGATCGGTGGTTCTGAGGAGAACCTCAAGACTTAAGAGAAACTCAAATTTTCATATAACTCAAAATCTGAGTACAAATGTGTCTCACAAGGGCTTATATACTATGGGCCGAAACACCAAAAGGCCCAACACAACAAAAGGTCCAATAAAGCCCAAACACAAACATTATAGAAATTGATCCATGAGGAATAAAAGGTCCAATAAAGGTCCAATAAACCCCAAACATAAAGTCCAATAAAGAGTTCCTATCCTACGATCTGAAGCTAATCCGAGATCTCTTTTTAGGTTTTAGGCATGATTCCATCAACTGTTCTGAAATCCCTATGACGATCCTGAACCACGCCTCCATCATTGCCTCCAGGTTGGAGAAAATTCGACCTCAAATTTTATTTCTTTATTACCTACAACCAAACACACAAACATAAGTGCTGAAAGCACACAAAATCATAATAGTCTAAAGACAAAAATAAAATGCTATAAAGAAAAAAATGAGATTGGAATCATGGAAGAAGTAAATCTCTTATTATCGTGGTGCTTGGAGATTGTCCTCCAGGATCAAAGATAAACCTGTAGAACACATCAAAGAGTTTCAAAACAACTATACTATCCATAGTGAAACAAAAAGGAAAACAAGCCCTACTAATTAGAATAGAAAAAGAGTGTTCCTGAAACCCCTTAGGATTTTCATGATAGGACAAACACACAAGCAGATGATTAAAGTCGGGTTCATGTTTTGCCTATGTTGTTGCTGCCTTTTCTATAATCTTTTCTTCACCCCACTGCTTATGCCATTGCTCTTTAATGTATAAGTCTTCCCTAAGCATTAAGACAAAATGGGAGGGGTTAGTAAGTGTTCCCAATGAAAATGAAAAATGATTATGTGAATGGGAACAACAATTTAATGCATTATCATCCCGTTTTAAGGATTTCATCTCAACCATGCATGTCAGGGGTATGAGGAGAGACTCCTTCTTATGTTTCTCTCTTTGTTCTTCTTCTTCCTTTTCTCGTTGCCATTTCTTCTTTTTCTCTCTTAGCTCGTTCTCTTTTATTTCTATTAGATGAATGAAAACCTCAACAATAATAAAAAGAACAAAGAAATTAATTGATCTAACCTCAGAGTCCAATTAAGAAATTACAATGGAATCAACCCAAGAAGTTTAGAACTCCAAGAATGCAAAATAAAGAAAAGAATGGAGAGGAGAAAGAAATTAGGCCCCCTAAGGGTTCCTAAATTCCGAAGTGCCGAGCTTGTTTTTCTTCTGCTTCTCCCTTGGTCTCTTTATATAGGATTCGACTGGACTTGGACTTTATCTGTCGGTTGCTAAAATCTTTTATTTTTATTCACTTAATTAGCTACTTAATTTTTGTACAATTTCCAATTATGCCCCTCTTGTTTGACCAGTTTTGTAGTTTTGACCAGAATTTTACCAGAGTTGACTGGTCTATTGACCAGTTGACCTGTTGACCAATGACTGCCCTATCAGATGCTGACACGTGGCAGTGTATTTTCTCTCTTCAAAATTAGGGTTTCACTCCTCCTTCCTCCCTTGGCTGCGCGTGATGGTATGGAAGCTGGTCAAATGCATTTTTCAGCAAAGGTTGAGGTGCTTCGCAGAGTGGAGGCTTCGCGGTGGTCGCGCTTCGTGCAGATTTGTGTGAGGGCTGCTTGCACCGTGGGGATGAAGTGGTGGCTGCTAGCGGTGTTGCTTGACGCAAACTGGTGCAGGTTCGTGGATTCACTGTCACGGTGCTGCCATGGTTCGTGCTCGTGTTAATGGTGGTGTGATGAGTTCAAATTTTTGCCCTCATTTAATATTTAAATTTGGGGATTTAATTGAATTTTCTGTGCTAAAAGATTGATTTAATTAGGATTTGTGATTATTGGATTTATTGAGTAAGTTTG
>Ga0099823_1008174_pt1 | contig 10641 bp, 4 predicted proteins | sample CowpearedBW_FD_76831 | JGI IMG/M metagenome (GOLD analysis project Ga0099823, IMG submission 76831) | Root nodule microbial communities of legume samples collected from California, USA - Cow pea red BW | ecosystem: Host-associated > Plants > Roots > Nodule | place: USA: California | collected... | reverse complement strand
CGAAAATAGGGACCAAATTGAATAAAAACAACAAAAATAGATGATCGTGTAATGCGTTACATAGGAGCAAATGATGTTGTAGATGTTGTTGGTGAGGCATAGATCGGAGCGAGACAGCATGGGATTTTATGATTTCCACTTATTTTAGTTCTGTTGTAATTTGGTTTTAAAAACAGTTTTGAACGTATAAGACTTAGAGTTTAATTTTACAATTATTGTAATTGACGAGTGATGTATGATTTTAATTTTCTCTCGTTCTTCGGGAAAGACGTTATAATAAATGTAGTTTGACTTTCTATTTTGTTTATTTTATTTTAAAATTAGTAATATCCGACCGAGATGTTACATTTTTCATATTTCCCAACAAATTTCAAAATTTGGGTAAATAAGGAGCTTTCCACCAAATTAAAAGGCAAAGCATTCCTATATATGCATTTGCAAATATCTTGAATCACCAACTCTCTTTTTATAAACATTTCATTTATGGCTTTCTATTTTGTAACTCCTTGTTTTCCCTTCTTACTACATTGAATATAAGCTTCTTCAAAACAATCTACCCAATTTGCTTCTTTGATTTTTTCTTTATCTTCTAACAACTTCAAAACCATTTCTCTAACGTCATTAGAAACAAATGTACAAGCAATGCCATTCTCATTTGTTTTAGTGATATGATGTTTCATTCTTGCAACACCACCCTACAAAGTATGTGAACAATACTTGCACTTGACTAAAAGTCTATGAGGAGGAACATTCTCACAATGACTCAATGTAATTTATATTTCTTTCTTTCTCTTTGTCTGACTCATACTCATTACTTCTACGAATATGAATAAATTCAAATTGATATTTCTTCTTAAAAAACAAAATATAAAAAAATATAATTAACAAATGCAAGAACAACCAAATAAAAATATAAAGTTGGTGAAAATATAAAGAATAGTCAAATATAATTCTGGATAAAGTTGGAAGAAAAGTTCATGTGATCAACATTCTAGATAAAAATATGAAGTTTCATTTCATATAAAATACTAACATATATATAAACTAAAAATAAAGTTGATGTGATGTGTTATTGATTTTATAATGAATTAAATATTATTTAAATCAAATTTTAGAAACTTTCTCAAAAAGTAAGAGATTAAAATACTGTAAGTGTGCTATTTTGAGATAAATTCATAACGTTTCAGTCAGTGAGAAGCAACATAGGAAAACTTGTTCTCTTTTATAACTCTAAGTTGTGTTTCTTCTTCATGGATGCTTTCTCAAATGGTGCTAGTAGCTTCTCGAGCAATAAGCTTTTTTGCTTTTTCTTTTCTCTTCCCCTGTACATTTCTTCTCAATCCTACTTTTAAATTAATCTGATACTACTGTGTTTGTTCTCCATCTTCTTATCCTTCTCATCTTTCTTTCCCTTCTCAATTTATAAACAAATAATTCCATAATTTCATCATATGTGACTCTTTAGTTTGTTGGGAATTTTCAATTTTAATGTGTATCACCTTCTAAAATGTATGCAATGTGAAGTGTATGCAGTGTAGGTAGCGAGTAAGAAGTGTGTGTCGCTTTGTGAAATGTGTATTTGGTGAAGTGTAAGTGTCATTGCAGAATCGAGTGTAACAGAATTGAATTGCAAATCATACGATTCATATCACGATTCAAGTCAAAAAATGATTCACCCTCCGATATGTATCGTGGAACAAAATTTTTTAACCATATCGCGATACACATCATGTGATTCATACGATTCTAACTACTAGTCTCATATGCCTATATTTTAGGTTTTGTAACTTTAGCTTTCGTTTTAGTATCTTTCTTAAGAAAGTAATTTTTCTTATATAATTTGTATTTACACTGACTAATTCAACATTTCATAAGTGCACAATTTCCATAAAATTTATATTCAATATTAATTTTCATATAATTTATCAAAACTCATTTTATTATTTGATGAACTACATAATGATCAATGAGTTATGATTAAACATTTCACAACCATTATATAAAAAGAGAAATCATTGAATGTATAATTTAACATAGGTAATATCAAATAAATTTAATCTTAAAAGATCAACTAAAATAAATTATGTACACATTTTCTTATAAATCTACCCAAAAAGCTTTAAATAAAACTTTTTTTCCTATCTAGTAGTTGAACCCTCAAATGTTGATCTAGTCTTATTCATTACAACAACATTCAAATATGAGTGACTTTTTTTTATTATTAAATCTAAATCAAATGTTTTTCACATAATAAAGGATATGTAAGATTATCACTTACGATAAAATACATTTTTCTACTTTATCTATGAGTCGCTAGTAAAAAACTATGTTTTCTATCATATTTAAGAAATGAATCTTGGAAACATGTTCATTGTTTAAATAAAACTCACCTATATAATCTTGTTAAAACCTTTATCGCCTAAGAATTCAATAAAAGTTCCAATTTTTTCCTTTGATATAGTAATTTATAATCGAAGTTTCAATTTAAGGAAATGATAAATTGATGGGTGATTTAAACATGTGAAATCTGATTTGTGTATTTAACAATGGAGAATACTAAAATAATACTCTAAACTAAGCTAAAATGTTACTAAAATGTTAATAAAATGATGCATGAAACTACATTTACAACTGCACTCAAAACTAGACAAAATGCAGTCTATGAATATGAAATATATGGTTTTACCTCCTAAAATGAATTCTAATAAATGGAAATCATGTATGATTAGATGAAATGTGTAAACAAACATAATTAAACATGTTTTGCACTTTAAAAGTAATTAAACCAATGTAGAACAATGAAAATGAAAAGTGTTTGTGAAAATGTCTAAGTGCAAACTAAAAATTTACAAGGCATTAATAATGAACTAAAATAGCGAATTATGTAATGGTAATGATTGAAAAAAATCAGCACTTGACAACAAGTGCAATATCAATCAGCGTGATAACGTAGGTGTTTATGTTATATGAGATGCAAAGATGATTGATATACAACGCAAGTGAATGAGACACATTTAAACCACTAAAATCATGTATGATATGAATGCAACACTGTTAAACAACTAAAAAAATCATAAAAATCAGATTTTAAAACAAGTTTAATAGATTTGACAATGAACTAAGATGACAGATTGACAATAAGTGCAATGCGTGGTTTGTGATATGCATATTCTATTTTATACAATGTAGATGATTAGAACATATTAGAATCACTAAGATTATGCATGAGAAACATGTAAAAATATTAAATCACATGGAACTCACAAAATCACAGTTCAATATAAAGTTGGGAGCAAGCTTTATAGCAGCATAATAATACATATAACAAAAAATGTGTTTTAGTTTTTCTAATATGCAAAACAAGTTTATTATCATCCTAATTAACTAATGAAACAAATAATTTAACAGAAACGATGCTAGAATTGAAAATCGTAATTCTAACCCAACCTATAAAATTTAAATAACTAAACTAACTACCAACCTGTCAAAATCAAAAAATATGCATTTCAAATAAAATCCAAGGTTTGGAACATGTTTATAAGCATGCAAATAATAATTGAAGCAAATGTGATGGAAAATAGAGTAGAAAATTGAAAATCAGTGGTTGAGTTCCTTGACAACAAATTGGCTATTCTGTCTACCAAACCATAATTTCAATCTTTGACTTTTGTTCCTTTAAATTTTATTCTTAATTTTCAGGGCTCATTTTTTAGTTGCTTGGAGTATTGATGACTACATTGGATTCAGTAACTTTAGCATGATTCCATAACTTATTTAGTAAGGTATAATGATGAAAATCAAAAGTTCAAGAATTAAAATTTTGAATTTTGATTTAGGTGAGAAGAATAATTATGTAACATTGTCTTAAAATGAAAGTTTGAGTAGACAATAGAATTTTAAGTGCAAAAATTAAATGTGAATCAAAGATAAAGTATAGAAACATAATTAAACTAGAAAACTTGAATTGAATTACACAATTACTGAAGAACTTGGTTGCCTAGCTAACTTTGTAGTCTAAAGCAATCATGTGCTTCAATAAGACAAGAAATTTTTGAAGAACCAAACCACCCAACTTACTTTGTTGTCAAGGTAGACTTTGATCTTTAGAGGAAAGTTCAATGCAGCTAAAAACTAAAATTTTGAAATGTAAAAGTGAAGTTCTTTCTTCTTTAAAACATGGAAATCTAACTGTGTATATGTCTAACTGACTAAAGAACCTAAAAATTGGAAAATACAGGTTATTACATGTCATTAAAGTTCCTAATACAAGTCAAACTAAGGCAAAAATTGTCCTAGCTAGTCTAAACTGGTTCATGGCTTCTCCAAATGGTAAGAAATCCAATTATCTCAGCTTCTTTTCCCAAATTGGTTGATAATTCACATGATAATGTTTTTTTTTTTTATTTTCATCTTTTATTGTTATTTTATTATTATCATTTTAGATATTTTAGGTATTACTTAATAAAATCGGAAAAGATAACACTACAAGAAAAAATGGTATTACCTACCACCCAAATCCGTAGATAAAGGCTAAAATCCGTAGATAAAACAGATTTACCTACGGATTACCTACCGGCAAAAATCTGTAGGTAATATAGGCGTAATTAATGCTTACCTACAAAAATGTAAATCCGTAGGTAATTACCTACCGATAAATCTGTAGGTAATGCCGTAGGTAATTACCTACCGATATATCCGTAGGTAATTTACCTACCGATATATCCGAAGGTAACTGCCCTTTTTAAAAAATATCGTTTTGGTTTGTCTGTCCTACTATTTATCCTAGATATATTTTCTGATACAGTTCAAACTAATATTGTATCAACACATTATGTAGAGGAATTATAGTACTAACACACAAGTAACATAACTCAGAAATAACACACATTCCAAACCTTACAAACACAATATTTTATCTAAGTTAAAACTACCATAATCCAAACATTAGAGAATAATGAATTAATGAATTAATAGTTTTAACTCCAATATCCATCTATACATATCCTAGATGGGCGAAAATTATAATTATTCTGATAAACTTACTAAACACTACTAATTAAGTCCAGAGGTGAGTAACACTTTGAAGCTTTCTAACCAATTGGATGGTGAAATGTGTCTGGTTAACAACCAGGGGTGGGGTCAAACATAATCTATCATGGTTAGCATGAAATGTGCCTGGGTCAAGAAGAAAAAAACTCAGCAGAGGTTAAATAGGTTCTAGAAAACATATTAGGACAGCTAAAAACTATTTTGGCCTACTGGAGAAGCAGAGGATTCCCAGAAAATGCATCAATTTCAAGAGATGGATAATGCAAAGAATAGGGCAATAAAATATAATGGGTCACTCTTCAAAGGAGGGAGACATGGATAAGTACTCTGCCATGGATCAACAAAACCATTAGACTTCATCAACGACTAATGCTTTCTCCACCCCACCTCTACCTAATTCAATAACACTGAAATCTGTGTGCTATAATTCTTTATTTGACTAAAGATAAATATATGAACACAAACTCAAAAGGAATCATGGTCACACTTAGAAGGTCAATGAAAGTGATTAAATTAAGATTCCTTCAGATAAACAGATTAACAACTTCATTTTTGTTAAGGATTTCATATTTTCAGTAACTATATATATGTAACATTAATAAAAGATTATTTCTCCAAAAAAAATATATTTCTATATAACAATTTGCTTGATGAAATATTTCCAAAACAAGCCAGTGACATTTTTTAAAAGATAAAAACTTCATACCAATTTGGTGGTCTTTTATATCAAGTCCAAACTAATTTAATGTGTTTAAATAGAAAAAATATAACAATAACAACAACCAAAGCCTCAAAACTAACCAAGATAATTGTACTCAAGAATCAGTGTAACCGTAAATTGAAATAAGAGAAAGGGAAATAAGTGTTTTGAATAGCTGACTGGAAAAAAAATGACAGCAAAAATCATGTATAAAATGGAGTGAAAAGTTTATTCAACCAACAAGTTTCATGTCCTACAAAGAGGTATAATGCAACCAATTAGGTGAAAAGTAGACAACTAAAATTTCCAGAAAGAAATTAGCAGAACAAGGATGTGTTGGTTATGCTCAGAATATTGCATAATGGTAGGGAATGGTAATTCTAGCAACCTAGGCACAGAGTTTACTATAAATGATAATAAAGCTATGTGATTATCATAGAAAAGATAATGGGGACAAATGACAATCACAACAAGAACTTCAAAGAAAGTTTAAATTCTGCAATGTAATATTTTAATCTAATTATAAACTAAAAACAAAGACTAATCAAGCTATGAACAAGGCTCATAACTTACTTGTCCACAACTGCTGAATAATGTTGCAAGCCTCTCTACAGTAACCTAAACCAAGACAAAAGATTCTTCAAATAATTCTGTTTACCATGATTAGAACAGTACAGTAAACAAAATAGAGCAACAAAAGCCTTATGCCACTATGTGATTGGCTACATCGATTACAAGACTATCTTTACCACATATTGTTATTTTAATGCTATCTTCTCTTTGAGCCTTTAGTGATCTTCCACTCACCCTCCTTCTCCTTGGTTAAAATTATTTCTTCTCTGCAAGATAATGAAAAAGTTAAATTTTTAGTAAATACAATTTTTCAACAAGATTACTTTTCTCACAAAAACTCGATTGTTCACATCAACTTTAAAACACAACAACTTATCACTATCCTCACTGGGTTCACTTCTGATGAACAAAGCTTTGACTTGGACTCCAAATTCAAGCACGACTTGGGGCTAGGGCATGCGATTCCCTTCAACCAATCAAAGATAAAAGTTTAACAGAAAAATAAACTTTAAAACACAATAATCAATGACCTCTCTCACCCAAGTTCAATCGCGATAAAGAACCGAGATCCTCTTCTTCGATTCAGCTCCAATTTAATCGATGACTTCCATTACGCGAGAAATGTATGAGGCAAACAACAAATCATTGATGGCGAGCGAGAAATCCTTGATTCAGGGCACACGGGTTTGGGATGCGCGAGCAAACTTCAGTGATTAGCAATGAAGACTTTCGATTTAAGCTTGTGCGAGTTCGACCTGTGTGTGAAATATTTGAAGGGGCGCGAAAAATCCTCAGCTTCGGCCACACGATCTTCAGCTCAAGGCTCGCAAAACATTTCGGGAAAAATGGTCGAAGAAAGGAACTTAGGGTTACGAAGTCTATGTGCAGATAGAAAAAATGTTAATTAATATTGATTTATCATTTTAAATTTCATTTATGTTGATCAGTAGGTAATATCAGCAGGTAAAAAATAAAATATTTACCTGCTGATATAAATATTATTACATACAGAAATATCCTTCGAAACACTTTCTCGCTTAAACGCGCCAAAGTTATGTACGGATCTTACATATGGATCTAGAACCCCAAAATATTACATAGATACATACGGAAAAAAGCATAGGTAAGTAAAATATTACCTGCTGAAAAATATCGGTAGGTAAATCGATAGATAGATCTCAAATTACCTACGGATTATAATCCGTATGTAATAATCAGTAGATAACTAACTAATTTCTTGTAGTGTAAGTATTTGGTTCACATATTTAATATTTTACAGATAAGTGGAAATATCAAAGTAATTAAGAAGAATATCAATAAAATTTGATTCAAAGTTATCAACAAAATTAGATATTGATAAAATTGGTTACTCCAATACAAAATCAAGTAAAAGTTATAGGTCGAGTCAAATTCGAGCCATTTGCCCAACGAAGGTCCTTTCGTCCAACGAATTGTTTGTAACTCATCCAGCGAGTGATGTCGCCCAATGAGTTGTGAGTTTCAAAAAATCTATAAATAAGGGGCTTGGTAAAGCTCACAAACAACGACCCTTTTTCGAGAATACAACTCCCTTTTAGGGGAGAAGGAAAAGTAATTCTATTGGGGAGAAGGATATTTTACATAAAATAAGAGAAGGTAAAAGCGCATTCTGAAGGCTCAAGGCATTCATCTTTATTCTTAGTCTAGTATTCAGAATGCTAAGGAGTAGCTAATTCCTTTATTCACAAGGGTTGGTTGTAATGTATTTTTAACTCTTTGTGAATTATACTATTCAATATAATTCTTTTTAATCGCTCTTGTGTTTTATTCTTGTTTTAACTGCATATTCTAGATTAATTGCATATGTGGGAGTACCTGTTGATCGAAAGATAGTTTGGGAAACCTAATTAGGATAGAACAACTAATAGATTTCACATCCTAAACATAGATGTGAAATATTTAGTCATTCATAACATCAAAATTTTAACCATTAAAGCGAACTTATAATAAAAATGTTTAAACATAGGGTTTTTATTATTCAAGTTTATACTTGGTGTTTTTGCTTTGAATTGAATCATGAAACCCAATCCCAAGGAAGCCTTTTTCATATATTGTTGCACCCTATATGTTTGATAAAAATACAAAAAAGAGTTTTATTTTTGTTTTTGTGAAATCTATTGTCTAATTGAGTTATGGATTGTAAGAGTTGTCAAGTGCTACACGAGTCTCTTAGAAAACGATACTTGAACTTTTCACTTCATTACTTGTACGATTTGGTACACTTGTCAATCCCATAACATTGGTGCAAGTCAAGTTGTCTTCTAATTATGTCCAATGGAGTTCCTTCACAACATACTATAGGTCACAATGTTAGCTTCAACAAGTTCCAAGTTCCTTTGACAACTAGTTTAGGTCCAGCTACCTCCAATTTATTTGCCTCAAGTTTCCCAAAATGGGTTCAGCTCTAACACACAATGTGACTTGTCCATTTTCCCTTAGGTTCACTACACCACATGTAACAACAACTTTCAATAGCCTTTTCATCAAGCCTCTTGCTCAAATCTAGTTTTGACTCTTTAGGATTAACTTTCCAACTCAATGTACCATGTAATTTAGCAAACATGCTTCAAGCTTATGTCTAGCTTTCAACTAGAATTATATGAAGTGAAATGCACATAACTAGACTTATTATTCCAAACAATAAAGAATTACAAATTAAAAGCTAACTTCACAGTCAAAGGAACTAAAATTAATATTAAAAGAAAAATAAAAGTGACTTACAAAAACCAAGACTAAACTAACTAAAAATCAGAAACTAGAATCATGTGTTACGGTTGAGATCCAAGACTATTGCTTGAGCGTCAGACATTTATTTTTAGTTAAAACTTTTTCCAACCACTTTGTTTGCATTCCTCTCAATGTTTATGGGCAGAAGTAAGTCGCATGTAGTTCAAATTACTCAAGTAGAATCTACATGTTGGTGATCTTAGTTGTGTATTCAGATAATTGATTTGAGGTTCTTGTGTGTAGATAAGGTTATCTCTGAGAGTAAGTTGTTGGAGAAGTGTTTGGAAGCTTAGGGGTATCGTATAAGGTGAGAGAAGCTAAAACTCTTCTTCTTGCAATTTGGTTCAAATTTAAAGTTATTATTAATATGCTATGAAATTAGACTGTAATGGGTGTTTTAAATTGCTTGATGATATGCATAATTGGAAATTTTGAAATCAAAGACCTTTGGTTTGGATCTTGATTTTATGGTGTGAAAAGCGATTTTTGATTTTGAGCTTAGTGTGAACTACAAAATGGGATATTGTGGTCTCTATTGAGTGGTATAAGCTAGTTTTCATTTAGTTGTGTAATTCTTGATTCTCATTAGGATCCCAAAATATCATATGGAAATGCATAATTATGTGTTTGCGATATGCAAACTCGTTATGCGGGCCTATTTCTTGTTATGAGTCTGTTTCTTGTTGTGTGAGCCTGTTTCTTGTTGTCAAATTCAAGCTTGGTAGAGAGTCATGGAAAGCTTACTCGTTGGCGAGCATATTCTTGCTTAGCAAAGGCCAAACTTGAGTTTGGTAGAGAGTTAGAGGAGACTTGGCTGTTGAGCTAGTCCGCTCTTGCTGGGCACATTTTTCTGCATTTTGTTCTAGTGGTTTATTCGTTGGACGAGGCATTTAGTCGTTGGACAAGAACCTTTCTAGAGGTAACTCGCTAAGTGAATAGATCGGCTCGTTGAGTGAATATGCTTCAACTAGCTTATATAGGTATCTAAAGTTCAAAATCAATGATGTTTATGATCAAAAAGGCTTGTATGGTTGTATTGAATGTTGTATGAGTTGAATGAAGGGAAGAGTAGTCTTTTATTTTTATAAAATTTGTATTTTGAAAAGATTTCCTTTAAATACTTTATAGAAATAGATTGTAATATAATCTAATAATTATTTTTTTTTATAAAATTTGTATTTTGAAAAGAGTTCCTTTAAATACTTTATAAAAATACAACATAATATAATCTAATAATTGTTATTGTTTAGTTTTATGCTTAATATCAATAAATGAAATACTTTAATAGACATTTTTTATTAATTTGGGGTGTTTCATACACACTTGGTTCTCTTGATTTAACATTTTGCTTCAAGAATCCAATAGAAATGTTTTTTTACTCGTTCCTCTAACTCAAATTTTGTTGTGTTTTTCTACTCGTTCTCAAATGTCAAAATTTAGAACTTTCATTCACATCTACCAAATGAAAATTGTGAATACCTGAATTGTGCACTGTAGTGAAATTTTGCAAAAGGAAAGATGCAAAAAATCCCACATGTTTTTTTTTTTTTTTT
>Ga0099823_1008172_pt1 | contig 10644 bp, 9 predicted proteins | sample CowpearedBW_FD_76831 | JGI IMG/M metagenome (GOLD analysis project Ga0099823, IMG submission 76831) | Root nodule microbial communities of legume samples collected from California, USA - Cow pea red BW | ecosystem: Host-associated > Plants > Roots > Nodule | place: USA: California | collected... | reverse complement strand
ATTCAAGGATGTTCTGAACAGAATCAAACACCCCTTCGAGACACATTCTCCAGGACCGTTAGATTACACTCCAATTACTTGTCTTTTTTAAGTTGGGGGTGAGGTAGAGTACATTAAAGTGTGATGCGTTGTTAAATCATTAGTTTTATAGGGGACGCCATTTGCGTTAAGTTATGGAATGATGTATCTTGTTGAATTCTCCGTGTCAAACAAATAATGGGTAGAATAATCTGGTGTGTACTTGTAAAATTGATAGGGTTTTGCTGAATGGATATTATATAGAGGTGGATATCACTCTTTCCATGCATGCAACTGAACATTTTTAACATGATGATAGCATCAGTTAGATACTTAATTTGTTTTTTGAAATTTAATTAAAATATACTGATAGTGAAAATGTGTCTTTTTCGTTGTCTTTATATATACCATATGTAAAGAAAGGTGATTAGAATTTATATTTGGAGTAATTTGTGGTTAATTATTAGTTATTTATACTAGTATTGATCAAACTGTTTTGTACATGAAAAAAATGTTTTGTTGGTGTTTCTCCTCCATTGTAGTGGTGTGTTTGGTTTAAATTTTGGTGAATCCTGACTATAATTTTTTATACTTTTTTGAATTATTGATTTAAGGTTATACTTATCATTGTTTTTATTATTCAGCTCTTTTTAAATTTAACTTTTATAAAGAAAGTTATAAAAGTTTAAATTAAATTAAAAAACAAACCATATAAACTTTTTAATAGTTTATATTTTATTTTAAATCCTCTTTTTACTTTCAGCTCTTATAGGCCGGTGTCTTGTGAAAGATACTTATCAAGTTTACCGTTGTATATATTAATTCTTCTCATGACATTTATACGGATGGTTTGGGCCAAAGCTTTACCTTGGTTCTTCTTCAAACTCAGTGGCACCTGGTTTCTACTATTAATACAAGATATGTAGTATGCTAATCTTATCTTTTAACATGGCATTATCGTGAATTATCTTTAATATTACTTCTCATGTGATTGGTTGGTGCGTTTCTTCTATCATCATGCTGATTATCGAGAAGTTAAACAATGTTTCTGAAACGTAGGCAATATTTGTGGAACCTTTCCTAGATATTTGGAAGGTCGAATATATTATTAAGGAATGTGTTGCTACAAGGACTAAGACATTATCTACTAAAGCTCCAAAAAAGTTTGTGGAAAAACTTGATCACAATAGTAAAGTTAGCTTTAAAAATTCTCATCCCAATGCTTCTAACTCCACTTTTAAGGACAATAGAGTTAGAAACATAAATGTGACTAGGGTGAGTAAATGAGTAGTAGATTCTGGTGTTACCACATACATATGTGCAAATATACACTAGTGCAAAAATAAGTTTCAACATCAAGATTTTTTTGAAAACAATGTAAAACATAAGCTGGTGGCATAAATGTAATAACGAAATTCTATATTACATCCATTAATTGAAGAACCGATTTAACAGGGTTCTATTTCAACCTGACTTTTGCTTTTCCTTTGCGAACATCTTTTTTCCCATTCTCTATTTCCATTTTCATTTCACTTTGAGGTCCAAAGCCACCAATGTGTCCCCCGCCGTTCGCACGCTTGCAATCAAGAAAACCACCGCTGCTCATGCTCAAGAAGACCACCTCTCTTCCATGTTGGTTGGGCTGAAGTAGATCAACATTCATGTGCACCTCTTCTGCTGCCCCACTGCTTCCACTGCTCGGGATACCACTTCCATCGTCGTTGCGATGTGCCGCTGTCGTTGTTGCTGATCACGGGAGGAGACCACCTTTCTTCCACCTTTGGTTGCACCAAAAGAGATCAAGATTTGTGAGATGCGCTGCTTCCTGTACCCTGGTTTTAGGGTTCCACTTTCTCTTTCCTGTGTTGCTGCCTTGGCTGGTTGCTTCCACTGCCTTGCACCGCTGTTTTCGCTACCTTAGGTTTAGGGTTTCGTTCTCCTCCACCGTCGTGCCTAGCTCTATTTGTTGTCTCTTGCCACTGCTCAACCTTCCCCTCTTTAATTATAACACTTTCAAAAATAAATCTATTCAATCTTGAGAATATATCATACAGTGTGCATTTTTGCCATTAATAAATTATTTAGTGTGCTTTTTTTATTATTGAATGATGAGAATAAATCTGAAAGATGTTTAAGATTCACTAAGCTCGGGAAGAAACACGATTTTGAATCAAATTACATTCCTGGTTCTTTTTGTGGCTAATTAACAAAATAAAATTTTTGGTAGCTAGTTAATATTGAAAGTGATGAAATGGTCAATATGGATGGATGAAATTGTAGAGTAATATATTACTGCGATTATATGCACGACTGATATAAACATGTCATTCTTTTTACATCGGTGATATAACATATTTAAAATGTAGAAAATAACCGATGTAATATGTGATTTTTGTAGTAGTAGTGTGTGGGATGGAGAAGAACATGTCTATATCAATGACTTAAGGACAACTCTAATTTTGGGAAAGTAGAAAGTTCTTCTAAAGATCACATCTAGGAAGACTCTGACCTTAAGTGATGTGCTACATGTTCCAACAATCATAGATTATCTAATTTTTGCAGCTTTGTTGGGAAAGTTGAGGTTAAAGTGTCACTTGAATCTGATAAGATTGTAATGACAAAAAATAATGTTTTTATGGGAAAGGGGTATTGTGATCAAGGTCTCTTTGTACTCAATATTTCCAAAATTATTAATGAATCTTGTTTTCTTTATATCATCAATTCATATGATATATGGCATGTTAGATTAGGACATGTGACTATTTGTATGTTATGAAATTACAACGACTGGAATTAATTAATTTGCATGATAAACAAAGTAGTAAATGTGATATATGTGTGGAATCTAAAATAACAAATAAAACATGTTATCCTGTAGAATGTCAAATTGAATTGTTAGGGTTAATTCATACTGATCTAGCTTATCTAAAACAAACCATGTTTAGAGGTGGGAAAAATTATTTTGTAACCTTTATAGATGATTATTCTAGATATGCCAAAGTGTACTTAATCATACATAAGGATGAAGCCTTTGATGTGTTTTTAGCTTATAAAACAGAAGTAAAAAATCAATTGAATAAGAAAATTAAGAGGACTAAATCAGATAGAAGTAGTGAATATGTATTGTTTAATGAATATCGTGTTAAAAATGTATTATCCATGAAGTAACCTCACCGTATTCACCTCAGTCTAATGCAATAGGTGAGAGAAAGAATAGAACTCTTAAGGAAATGATGAATGGCATACCTATTAGTTTTAGTGCACCTGATAATCTTTGGGGAAAAGTCCTTCTTACTACATATTTTTTACAAAATATGATACCTCATAAGAAAATTAGTAAAACTCCCTATGAGCTATGAAGATGTTATCAATCTAATATTAAATATCTAAGAGTGTGTTGGGTGCTTAGCTAAAGTAATGTTACACGATCCCAATAAAAGGAAATTAGAGTCTAAAACCTCTAATTATATGTACTTAGGCTATGTTAAACATAATGTTGCTTATAGGTTTCTTGTTCTTAAAAGTGATGTGATTGAACATAATACTATAGTGGGGAAAATTTTTTTAGCAAATATTCCTCTAGGAATGAAACCAACCCCATATGTGTCAATACATTATGATTGCCAATCAATAATAGCTATAGCTAAAAACAAGAACTACAATGGAAAGAATAGACATATACAATTGAGACATAATTTGGTAAAGTAGCTGCTAAAGAGTGGAACTATTTCCATTGACTATGTGAAGTCAGAACGGAATCTAGCAGATCCTTTGACTAAACCCTTGAGAAGAAACATAATTTTAGAAACATCAAGGAAAATGGGAGTTAAGCCACTTGCAAACAAACAAGTGATGGTAACCTAACTTTTGTGATTGGAAATCCCATGAATAAGGTTCATATGAGTAAAAACAAGTCACTTGTTAGTTCTGATTGCACTAAATTGATTTTAAATCAATTATATCCCTTCCTATGGGGTGTGTGTGTGAAAGTGCTAGAGATTGAATTATTGAAAGGTTAAAATTTGTAGTTAAAATTCTATGTAGTGTAAGGATTTTAGTTTAATGATTTTCATATCTCTTACGAGTGGTGTATGATTTGCAGCATACACTTGATGAAATCACCTATATGAGTGTCGAGTGGGGCCATTTGCATGAGATTTTAACATGATCTCTAGAGCACTCATGAACATCGGGCATACACATGACCTAGTAAGAACAACCCAATGATAGAAACAAAAATTATGGGGGTGTACTGTGATTAATAAATCGTTAACACGCATCAAGTATTTGGTTCGTATAACTTGCTATACCAATTACACTGTGTTAAGTTTCTCGATTTAGGATCGGTTCATATAGCTTGTTATACCAGCTCTGACATCTTATGTGAAACCAAAGATTTATCTTCTTTCTATATGTTATCATTTGCAATATGTGGGGGATTGTTATGATAATAAATATATTGCAAAGGAATATAGCTTATGTGGCTGAAAGAGAGTATAAAACAAACTCAAAAGTATTTCAACAGGTTCTTGAACATTGCAAAATAATCTTCTGCAAGCCACGTTGGGTTGTTAATGAAGTTTTCCTCCTCCGCAAGTTGTGGGATCTGTCGTAAGTCATCTTTTTATTTGTGATTTCATCAGTTTTTACAACACTAATATACTATAAACCCGTTTTACTTTTAGTAGTTAACGTAAGATCTCCAATAGAATAATTTGAAGAAATAATCGTTCTTCTAATAGATAGTAAATTTTGATCAAATTTGTCAAAAACCTCACAATATTTTATACTAAATTGAGTCTAATATAAAATTCTCGCATAGGATTTTCTTCATATTTATTTATATCATTATAATTAAACTAAAATTATGTTTTTAGCGATAGTAAAAAGTGTCAAATTCTATGAACTATAGTATATTACCTATTTATCGGAAATTTTGCGTCTCATATTTTACCTATAATGAAAATTTCGAAAGATACTTTCTAAGATCTCAAAAGCAAGTTTAAATATTTTTGGAAACATAATTTAACTCTTCTTAATTATTCATTATGTTTATTATGTTTTACACGCATTAAAAAAAAAAAAACAGGTAGCAACCTATTTTAAGATAACATTATATCTAACACAATTTTATTTATTAAACTATTAAAAACTAAAGAAAGAAAAACTCGATAAATGAGACTTATTCAAATCTGAGATTCTAATAAATTTTAATCAATAGAAAATATGTCAAAAATTGTGTGATAAAGTGACTAGCATTTTTTTTTTTCTAGATAACGATTGGAAACAACAATGTAATATACATTTTCTGATAATTTCTGAAAGAGATTTCAAGAAAATATTAAATATCTCCATGTTTGTGTGATAGGAAATTGGTATGGGAAAGTGATAAGATAAAAATCTGTAGACCCAACCACATTTCATTTCATTCCTCTACTCTTCTGATATTGAATGAAAATTGAGACTTTGGATTTAGTTTCATTGTTTGTATTCCCATTATGCAGATAGTCATAAGTCTTTCTTTTGTAACGTGTCATTAATGCAAAAACATCTTTCGATCCCCTTATAGTACAAAAATATTGTGATTAAATTCAATTTAATGAAAATAAAATAGGATATATGTAAAAAAAATTATTTGAAATAATAATTTGGAGCATATTTAACCAAAGATGTTATTTAAGCATATGATAATTAGATTATAATAAGTTTATCATTTATATTTTATCAGATTATTCCCTGTCGACGCCAGATTTACGAAAGAAAATAAAAGTCGTGAGGAATCCGTCACAAAGTAATTCCGCACAGATAATAGAAAAATCTAGGAAACAAGAATGCATCCCTTCATTTTCAACACATTCAATTATATTGTGTATACATGACTAGTTAATCATGTTACTTAAATTTAAAAAAAAAAAACATAATTTTTTTATAACACCTATAAAGATTATAGTAATAATATTAGTATCGATGAATCATAATAATAATAATAATAATAATAATAATAATGTTCAATAAAAAAAATATTCTATTTTTTTCTTGTTTTATTTTCTCTTCCACTTTCTTTATATATTTCCATTATTCCAAACCAAACATTACTCCGATTGAATGCTCTCCAAACCAAAAAGTAAACCCTTTTTCCTCTCCTCATCACTTTTGCCTTTTCTCATTCGCGTTGGACAAAGTCATACCTCTTTGAATTCATGTTTTTTTTTTTTGGTATTTTTGTAACGTATCAAAAATGTGCTTTTATTGTACGTCATATGAAATGAAAGTTTATTATTATCTATTTTTTAATTTTTTATGATATAACTTGTAGGAAATTTTATGTTACGTCGGTACTTAGTTAGGACAATATTTAGGTTAAGATAATTTTTATATTACAACAAATAAGTAATTTAGAACAATATTTAGGTTGGGACAATTATTAGTTTGTGAAATGTTTAAGACAATATTTATGTAACAATTTATATTAGAACTACATTTATTTGAAGAAAAAAAAATCATTTAGAAGAATATGTACTTGGCAATAATATTTAGTTTAGGACAATATATTTAGTTTAAGACAATATTCGATTTAAAACATGTTTATTTTTTGGATAATAAGCCTTTGGGATATAAGATGCCCCAGATACGATAATTAGTGGTTTAAGAGTCTACTCTCCACTCCTAGAGTAATCAAAATAAAGGCAACAATGTTCGCTAATGTACTAGAGAAGCCAATAGTTACCCACTGCTACGTGATAACTTTTTGTAATAATTACTTTAAAAAACCATATTTAAAAGGATTTTCAATGAGTTAACACGATTTTTAATAATTAAAAATGTAAAATCTTTAATTAACTCTAATTTACTTTTGTTTAAAATTTAAAATTCCGTCAAAGTTTATCTTTAAAAGATATCTTAAATATTTAAAAATATATATATTTAAATTGCGCTTTGACTTGACCTCCTTAACATCACAGAGTATTGAGAATAGTTTATATCACTGACAGGGTAGAAGGCAAGCAATGTGATAATGATCTATTTAAGAATTGAGGGTATGTTTGTTTTTCTTCTAATAGTTTATAGCACGTTCAATCAAACTATTTATTTTTTTCGTTTCTGAAGACAAAAACGACGAAAGAAAGCATATAATTTAATTCTCAAATGGAAAAACCGTTAAAAGAAGATTTCTTTGAAATCTGTAACTGAGGTAAAACAAACACGAACTTGCATACAACTACAGTGATTGAGCTGAAGTGTGCGTGGTCCAAGTAGATAGACGTCGACGTCAAATAAACGAAACCAGCCATGAAAAATAACAGTAAACATAATTTATCCTTGTTTGAAAATGATTGCAGATTTTTCAGAATTCAAGTCCTGACTGAATAACGAACTAATTGAGCAATAAAAATTTCAAGGTCAACAACATTGCTATGCTGGACTAATTCATCATCATATTTTGGACCGGTGGTACAGGTTTAAAAGTAGTGAGAGCGTCATTTACATGCTTACTATCTTGAACTCTAATTGGATACACAAATTTCAAACTAAGATGCAAGTAATATATAGAATCGCCTACAGAAGATGAGGCTTAAAAAAGGTTGCTTTCCTAAATCAGAAGAAACAAGTGCGAGGTAATGATCACCAAGCGCAAAACCATACTTTTGTCCCTGTCCATGGCCTTAGGCAGACAAAAAAGCTTCTAGATTCCCAGCAGCATCAAGCTTTTACGCAACAGTTGAAGTAGCTCAGGAAGCTCCTCCTTGTCTGTCACGGAAAAAACCAAAGAAAGATGCAATATTTAGACACCACATATCTCCTAATCCAATATTTAGAGTATCTACGAAATGAATACGACCTCAAAGTTCAACTAGTTTTCTTTAGTCAATAGATAATCACCATAATTTATAGCCCTCTTACCAACGAAATGAATGCAACTGCCCCAGACATTCATCCCATGTGCAGCAACTAGAATTGCGTGTTGCCTTAGCAAATAGAATATATCTACACAGATATAAATATTAATGTTTACATCCTTTTCGACCTAACCACCGCCCACTCGAATTTGTGAAAAACATTAGTTTAAAAAGGAAGAAGATTATCTCGGGTATCAAAATATAATTCCGAGTAATATATATAATCTAATATATCCTGTTTTCCTTTGGATTGAAAAATATTAGTATATAAGCTTCTGGTACCCACTTTCGCTAAAGAAGCAGATGGATTACAACGCAAATTTGTCATTAACCAGGCGGCCTTAGTGAGCTTTGTTGTTTTCTTATGCTACTAGGAGCTTACTTGTCAAGAGGTGTCATGTCGTGTTGTATTTGTCTTTGTTTTCCACTTTTCTTTGATAAAAAGTTTCCGCTTATTATTCTTCTCCCTTTATCTCTATTCTCTTCAAATCAAGATCAATATTATACAAATATACTGTACGGTTGCTAGAAATGTTGAACCCTACAGATTTTTGTGATTTACTTGTCTAAAAAATCATTTAGTTAATTGAATTCTTTTGGTTTTCATCCTTTTTCCAAATATATTTTGGTATTAAAGGGGCAGACAGACGATTGAAATGTCAAGTTTAATTTATTCCTTATTTGTCTTTTAATCCAAACCAATGAAGATTTGAGGCTAGGTTTCTTTAACACTGATATTTCAAGAAGAAGAAAAATGAATTGACCGGAAGAGAGGTAAATGAAATAAAATAGATATTAGTGTAAATGATTTGTAAAGGAAAAGGAAAAATTTGATTAGGAGTTCTCAAAATATCAACTCATATGACAATAAAAAGTTATTTTAATTCAAAACTTGACTCGATGAATGCCTTGGTGGACAAATTAGTATGTTTAAAACTTTTCCTTATTTCAAATATTCTCGCTGCACCTATTAAGTAAAAGATGCATGAGGCAGTCATTCCTAAGCTGTCAATTATTGCAGGAATCAATGTGAATTATGTTCCCATAATAACTACCCACCAATCTTTCTGAAAAAAGAAAAGCTACAGGTACTCTAGTGGGTAGCAATGGTGACTACTTCACCAGGGTTGAATAAATTTTTAGGCAAATTTAAAAATTAGTACCTAAGACCGTAAAAAAGTTATAGCTAATAACATAATGAATGACAAAGCTCGGGAAGAGGAATCTTACAGTTGGAGAGCTGGTTTGGTGGTAGTGAGGGTGCTGGTGCTGGTGTTCATCACTGTGGACAGTGTTTGTATTGTTAGTGGTAGAAGAAGCCATCAGTTCCTCTTCATTACCAAGACTTGCCCTTGAAATATTTGTCTTGTTTTGCTTCCTCATTTCCCGAATTTTAGAGAAATCCAGAGAGTAGTCTGGCACTTGTCCCTTCTGATCCCAGTCCCCAAACTGTGGCACTGATAACCAGGGAGCATTTTTCTACAGTGAAAAGATCTATAGGTTAGATGGTTGATCACCATAATAAAACTATCTTTCATCGTAATAACAAAAACGATAACAGCCAAATAAATTATGACACAGTAAAACAGGTTCTACAAAACACCTGTTTTTACTCCGGTCCAAAAGAACCATTACAAGCATCTACTAATGCCAATGTAGAGGCAAAGTTTATTAACTACCACACATTTTAAGCAAAAAATAGCATTTAATAATTTCCTTTAAAATGACCCCTAAGTGCACGACTGTCAGCACTCAGCAGAAAGCTGTTTCTGACTGTGAACACAAGTCACACGCAGCAATCTCACAGTTGCACTAACATTAGAAAGATTTTTCAAGATAAAAACAGACTCACTATATTCATACAAGAGTCAAATAACGAGAAACAAAGATATGCAGTTTCACGGCTGCTGTATAAACTAAAAAAAACCCAAGTCCTCTTCCATCTCATGATCGACATGCTTCAGAAAGGGATTTACAATTGCTTGTGCTACTGCAACACTAATATCATCATATCAAACTTTAAACACAAAACAAATGGAAAAATTAAATAAAACAGAGTTTGAAGCGAAAGAATATCATCACTTATCATCATCATAGCCGCGTCTATTCACGAAGCGAAACAAAACATCCAATAGATAGCACAAGCAAGAAAAACGACAAACACAACTAAATCAAAATATGCACATGATTTTCAACGACCAGAACAAATAAAATATCGAACAAGATGAACTAGTTGCGCGTGGTACAAAGGTTATCAGGTAGAAGCTCGCAATTCTCACGAAGCGGAATCCAACGAAATAAAACACATAGAAACATCGATTTCGAGCAACCACGGGAATCGTTCATTCCATTCGATTATTCTGATTCTTCCTTGCGTTTCTTAGCCGTGAAACACAACATCGTCTGAGAGCAAAACGCACGCGTTTAGAGAGAAAACAGAACTTACCTCCTTACTTTGCTCCATCAGAGTGATTTCAGATCTCGAGTTAAGAGAGAGAAAGAGTTTGATAAATGTGGCACAGCCTTTTCTAGCCAAATGAAACGATAGATAAGCATAGCTGTTTCGGCATGTATGTCCTCTATTTATGCACGAGAAAGAAAATTCATATCCAGACTTTTCCTTAAGTTTATTATTATTTTCTAAACAAAAACATATGCTATCTTTCTTAGCGTTTACCAATTCTCATCAAATGAAATAGCATGTAATATAATAGTTTTATTATTTATT
>Ga0099823_1008169_pt1 | contig 10648 bp, 4 predicted proteins | sample CowpearedBW_FD_76831 | JGI IMG/M metagenome (GOLD analysis project Ga0099823, IMG submission 76831) | Root nodule microbial communities of legume samples collected from California, USA - Cow pea red BW | ecosystem: Host-associated > Plants > Roots > Nodule | place: USA: California | collected... | reverse complement strand
ATATATTAAATTATAATAATATATTTTAAAAAAATAAAAAAAAATTGGGATATACTTTAAAAAAAATTAAAAAATTTTGGGGGATCATGGTCCCTAAAGACACACTAAAATTTGTCATTGTCGGTAGGAGTATAAAATATAAAATGTATTTCACATAACAAATATATAATAATAATATTTATCTTATTTATTTATTATTAACTTAATAAACTTGTGTTATTTATTTATTATTAAATTATGTTACCCATGAATTTCTCAACGTATTTAAAAAAATCAATCATAAACAAATTCAAAAACAAAAATATTACAGACGAATTTAACAACGAAATGACCATGAATTAAAACATGAAATTTGACACTTATTTCACCAATAAAATTTGTGAAACATTACAAATTATCAATGAATTTTATTACACACTTTTTTATAACTTATTTTCTTTAATGTAATTTCCCTAATACAAATGAATACAATAATATTAAGTAAGAAACTTAAGTGCAAATAAGATTTTAAGTAATATATAATAGAGATTATTAAAATTTTGAATTGAAAGTATTAAGAAGTGTAACTTAAATTTAATTTGACTCAACGAAATCAATTTGTCCGGTAAAATTTGGATTCACTCATATATTATAAAATTATTTTATATCTAATTGACATGAATCTTATATTTAATTGACGTCAAAACATATACATTTTGAGTATGAAACTAGATATTTATGAGTAGTTTAATAACGGGTGACATGATAAATCCAATAAACAATAAGTTTTATTATTATATACTTTAGCGACTATAATACTATATTAAAAAATGAACTTTAGCCTACCTCAACATTATAAAATTAACATGTAAAATGAAGTTTATATTCACTTATATATTGTAACTTTGTCTTATGTCTGATCGATGTGAAATCTTAAAAAAAAAATATTATAATTTCTTATCTATATTTGTTTATGATCTATTGGTATTAAATCTCTTCATTATTATTATACCTAAGAATGAATCCAAACCAATAAAAGAATGTGTCAATGTAAAAGGGAAGAAATAATGTTTATGCAAGACTTGTGAGTATTAGAACGTAGCCCATAGAACTGAGTCCACGCGCACAATCATCCCTAAACGTTTTCTTCTTCTTCGAGTCACCAAGCACATCATTAACATTCATTCTTAGCTTGTTAAGCCGAAATTATTGAATTCCAAATATTTGAATTACTCACACAAAAACACTCACATTCTAGAAATCGAAAACGAAGAAGAAGCCTTGTTGTTTCGTGACAGTTGATTCAAGTGTGTAAGGTATTGTTGGTTTGTTCAAAATAGTTGTCCGCAATCAAAGGGTAGAACATAGTCTTATAATGGAGGAGATAGAAACAAAGTGTGTAGCCTCGACTAAAAAATCTTCAAACTTTTCTTCTTCAACCACGTAATGATTATCGACAGAGTTTTCAATCTAATCTTCCACAGATTAATTACTACAATTAACACACACATCTTTCTTCAGCTAATTAAAGTTAACCCTAAAGTCACACCCATCACTATATTTTTGTGTTTGAATCATTCCTCTCTCTTTTTTTTTTATCATAAAGGAACGTTTGGTTTAAGTTGTTCTCCGTCATTTCTGAGAATATGTTTCATTTGTACTGTGTTCTTATGAGATTTTCGATAAATTTTATATCTAATTTAAGTTCACAAAACTGATTTGTATAGTGAAGTTTGCACTCATTTTTATATTATGAAATTGTTTTATATTTAGTCAATGTGAAACTTCCAACGTATTTAGTCTATCGATAAAAATATAACTTCTAAAAACATTATTATGTCATGAACCAAGTGATCCTCCTTCTTTGTCCCTTTGTACAATTAGGTTTAAATGAAAAAGTTCATACTAGCTAGATCATATAGCTATGAAATATACATACTTTTTTATTCTCTTACGAATTTTATTAAACCTTTTTTTTAATATTTTATTAAGGCATTAAGTACAAGCAACACTACAATATATGTGTTATAAAAAATATCTGATGCAACAATATCTACCAAAGACAATTTGTCTTGCATACATGGTATTGAATTTTACCGAGTCTCTTGATTCATTTTGAAATTCTTCGACTTTATAGATCAACAAATAGTTTATCAAAACTTTATGTAAAAAAATAGTAATATTATAAACCTATCTTTATCATGGTTTTTTCAGAACTTTGAATTGGAATGACAATTTTCTCGGGAAAGGGAAATATGAAAACAAAAGTTGCTACTCGTTGTGAAGAAATAACTCTTTAAATTAAAATTTTAAGGTTCAATTATGATTATAAAGTTACTTTTATAATTCTTTTGCAATATTATTATAAAAAAGTGGGTTCAAGTTTCACTTATGAGATTTTTAATCTATTCCTCGTTCCAGACATGTATCAAAAATTTAAATATGAGTTATTTTTCTATCACAACCATTAGTCTTACATTGTTTAGAAATTAAGACTTAATATAATTTAAATATTTTCTTTTCTTTTTATCTACTGAAACATCTTTTAAGGACAAAATCGTTACGAAACACATATTCTAAAGCGAATAATAATTTAGATGTAGAAAGATTGACCCAAGAATAATACGTGAAACAAAAACTTAAAAATATTAAGTATTAAGATTTTATATTAAAAGTGATATAGAATATTTTTTACATAGTTTCGTATTTCATTTGTGACAAACATTCCTGTTGGTGATAAATTTTCCATCTTTATGACTAATTGACAACACAATAAACTTAAACCTTATTTATTATTTGTTTAACATTTCGATAGGTGTGAATTTATTTTATTTTTTTAATTTTATACCAAAAGTCCAAAGAGTTATTAATGTAAGTTAAAATACGTATTGGTTGGTATAACATTTTGTGTTTGAAATGTAGTTAAGGTTATATTAATGTGAAAAGTTAAAATGTTGGATGGTAGTGGAAGTTGACATCATAACCTTACATCATTGGTGGTAGGTCAGGACTTAAATTAATTAGTGGCATACTTTTATTAAATTCCAAAATTATAATAACAAAAAGCAAATTATTCACTTAGATTGGGAGCAGTTTCTACGTTACAGACCTTGACTCAACTATCATCAACATATGGCAGTTTCGAGCCGTTGGGATAGTGAATGGGAGAATACCAACCAGAGAACGAATAATTTCAATGGAAAGACCACAACTTTACAAATTAATCAAACCCTCTATTTTATTTTCTTCTTCAGATATATGAATCGGATATATTTTTTTTTATTGTAAGTGAAGAAATTGAATAAGAATATGAATAGGAAAACATAAATTTAAGAATAAATTATCGGAGATTCTACATCAACAAAATTAATATAAGTAGGTGCAATTCTTATTTTAAAAGTCAGTTTAATAGGATTTAGTTAAATTTAAAATTTATTTTTTAACATAATATCAGAATTACGAGTTAAAGTCTATTTTAGAGACATTTATTGTTTGTTGGACTTACCGTGTTACTCATTATCGGATCACCCCACCCATGTCCAATCACACGTTTAAGACGTATATATTTCAGAGAGAAGTGTATAATGGAGATTCTACATAGACTATAGATAAGATAAATTCATAGTATACAAGTGAGTACAACTTTAACCTTACAAACCAATTTAATAAAATTAAGTTAAATGTAAAATATTCAAATTTTAGGTGAAACTTTTAATTTTCTAAACTTAAGTAACGGAATTACATTTTATAAATTTAATTTATCTAAACAAAATATATTTTAGTATAAAACAATTTTCAGTTTTGTTTCTGGAAAATGATTTTTTTAAAAAAAAGAATCTTCTAAACATAGTATTAAAGTATTTATTAATTAGTGTCACTACCTTGAATTTTGATTCCACGTTTTGGTCATTCTCCAAATCACAAAACTTGATGACTTCAAAACCTTCATCATTGCTATATGAACCTTTCAAGTAACTACCGTTTTGAGAAAAAAACGAAAATGAAAGAAAAGTGAAATGATTTATAACTTAGTGTGAAATGGGAAGTGTCTTGAACTGCTTCACCAACCCAATCACTTTCTCTTTACGCGGAAATTTTCCAAAGTCATCGCATAATTTTATGTAACCCTTTTCCCTATCAAAATGCTAATGCACAAAACACTCAATTTAAGGACTTAATCACATTTTATATCTCTCAGATTAATTAAAAAAACAAATAAAAATGTTTAGAAACTAAAAATAAAATACAAATGTACTTAAAAAAATATTAATAAATCAAATGGCTTGGATTCATAGGGGAAAAAAGTTATATGTGTGGAGCACATACACTGAGATTAGTGAAGACGCGTTCAAATTCTCATTTTCAATTTTTTGTGTGCTCATAATTCAACTTGTATAATGGTCAAGACAAAAATAGGGTTCATAGTTTGTCAAATGGTATGTGACCAAACCTTTTTGTAGCTTTTGACCGATAGACTTTGTATGAGAATTTGTAAATTAGGTTAAACGACTTAAATTCCTTTTGGTTATTGAAACTGAAAATTGTAACAATTTATATATTTTTCACTAAGAAAAAAAGTGGAGCACAAGAATGTCATACGTTTGTTGAACATAAAGTGCTTATGTGATTGGTTGGAAAACTTCTTAACACAAATTGTTGGAAATTGGAGGATTAGAGAAGTGACAAGTGATATATGTGACACATTTCATTTGACATAGTTAATTTATAGGATATAAATAGGGTAATTTTTATTTTATTAATCAATTTTATGAAGATAAGTTATAATTTTTTTTTTTCAATTTGGTATCAAAATCTATTATAACAAAGTTTATTGAGTCTATTATATCATTTATTATCAGGTCATTACCGAATTATTTACAAATATTTAGTTTCATATGCAAGATATTCATGCATCATGAAGGTGGGGTAAAAAACTTTACGTTTACTGGATATAAGATTAATTTACATGATATAAGTAAGTATAATTTTCATCTTATTACAAGTTAATATTGTGAATATGCATGAGTTAGACTTAAACTCACTCTCTAGTATGATATTAAAGTCTATTTTATTGAAGTTTATTGAGCCTATTAAATCGGATCTTCTACAAAATATCTAGTCTCACACAAAACATACATATGTCTTGACACGAGAAAAGATAAATATCAAAATATAGTATATAATGACAAATAATATTCACCTTGTACATGATAAATTAAGCTTAAAGTCACCAAATAATCAGAAACAATACATGTAAGAGACCAATACATTTTCTTTAATCTACGGAATCTTCTTTCTTACGTGGGTTAGGAATGATAATGTATTGGTCTATTACGTGGGTTAGGAATGATAATGTATTGGTCTATGAAATGTTCATGGTTCAATGGTATAGAATCTAATACTTTTAAAAATTCTTAGAATTGTGAACTTATAATCGTGTGGAAATGTCAAAATGAAAATAAAACATTTATATGTTAATAGTTAAACTTTCTCCGTTAATCGAAATTAAACATGTTACTTTAAGAAAGTATAACAATAATTAATTTAATTTATAAATATTTTAAGAGTCGCACTTAGAGAGTAAATAATGTTAATTAATATTATGAAATCTATTTACTTTGTTTCTCATACCGAGTGAAGCTTAATCTTTCTTCGCAAATAACATGGGCTATCCTCACATCAATTTGCATTGGGCTTAGCCCAAATACACAACAACACGCACCTCTGTTCAAGTTACAAAGGGCATTGCTGTCTGCAGCCATCAATATACTTCGTACACCCCCATAATTTAAATATACTCTCGCTCCGTCACTTTTAGTGGGCTTCATAGATCATCTCTAGTTTTTTTTTAATAAGATTTTCCATTAGTAAAAATATTATTTTAATGAGTTCCATGAACTCAGAAATTTGTTTATATGATTAACTCTCTTCCACATGTCTATAGCATCCATGTTAAAATTAATTTTTTTATTAATAAGAAATAAATGTAGAAAAAATTGTGTTATATTAGGATAAATAGTAAAAGAATTTATGTAAAAGAAGCTACAATAAAATTTATTACCGAAATGGATTAGCATTGTCTTTTTTGGTATTAAGTTTTGTTCAAACACCTTTTTTCATAAATTGTCTTATAATTCTGTTCCAATAAAGAAAAAATTGAATTTCTAAACACTGAAGTTATAAAAGACGAAAATGTAATAAAATTAATTTCGAAACATATATTTTGAATTTTTTTAATATTTCAGAATGGTATTATTCTTCTTAGAATTACTATATCCCACAATTCAAATTTTGAAATAAATTTTTAATTATACATCAAGGAACACTACCTCCTAAGATATTTATTACTCTATAATAAACTAGAACTGTTGAAAACTTATTCTATGTTGTACAATATAGAAGCTAGTGATAAGTGTAAATTTTAAAAGTTTAACTATTAAAAAAAATGGATTAATTTTTTCGAAAAACTCAAATACATATAATTTTTTTATATATATTTTTATTTTTTCCAGAAAATCAAGAAGAGAAAAATTATATAAACAATGTTTATTTTACATAATTTTTAAAATTATCTTTTTAAAATATGTTTGATTTATGTTCTAGCACATCCAAACGTTTCATCAACACTTAAAAGTCGATATCAATATATTTTCATTCTTTAACTTACCAAGATATTTAAAAAATAAAATGAAATCATAATAAAATCAAGTCATCATCATATATGTGTTGTTACATGTAATAGCGATGTTATATTAGTTGTTTTTAAGATTAAAACATTATTGAAATAAAAATGTTGACGTAATATGTAGAAAAAAACTACAAGATCTTGGTCCCTATATTTTTTTAGAAAATTTATTTTCCTGTATATAAAAACCTTACATAAGACTAGTTAGATGTTAATAATAGTTTATTAAAATTGTACAAAGTATTGTTAACTTTTTGTTGATATTGTAAATAACATTAGTTTTTCTCCGAATAAATATAATAATAATATTTATTTATTTTATTTTCTCAAAAGAAAATAAGTGAATAGAAAAAGAAACAAAATAGTTTTTAATTATTAGTTCTTAACTCTATTTTCTTACTTTCTTTACTCTATGCTATTATTTGGGGTATTTATGAATTTGGTTTCAATTTTGGCATTTAGTCTGAGTGTGGACTGCAATTAGTCAATACCTAATAATTTTCTGTATCTTTTCTTATCAATCTATCATTGTGTTTCAGATTGGAACAGACATGAGTCCAATCACATAAGACATTGACGTTACTTTCAACCAAAAACTTTAAGGCACTGAATTTATGGGTATTCATTTTTATATAGTGCTCTACTTTCTTATCTCTAACTAATGTGAAACTTATACTCACACTAAGATTCCTAATAGAAACAAAATAACAATGTAAATGTAATAACAGGAAAAAGCTATTCAAATAACAAATAAATTAATAGAAATGAAGAATATTGGACATATATGTTGTTAAGAACTACTAATTGTTAAATATGTTGTTAAGAACTACTAATTGTTAAAACCCTTGGTAAATAGCTTGGTCTTTCCATGAAAGAAATGAAAAGATCTATGGTAATGTAATTTTTCTCAATCAAATAAATGATCGAGAAATTTGATCCAATTGTACAACAACGAATTAAAAATTATGAAATTCATAATATTGCCTTATACATAATATATAAATATATAAAATGAGTAGCTAAATTTATTAATTGTTGCAATAAAAAATGAAAAATAATAAAAAATAGATGCTAAATGTTATTTAATTAAATAATTGTTCTTCGAAAAAAAATGTCTTTTTTATTAAGATATATAAATATTTCATTGACTTCAATATAAATTAATGAATATAATTACGTTTAATTATTTTTATATAAATATCATTGAAGAACATGTAAAAATACGTAAAAGATAAGTGATAATTTGTTTGATATTTTTAGGTAAAATGTACAAATAGCCACAGAAAAAAGTTGTTACGTGAGAACATTACAATTATAAAATTTTAAGTTAAATAGTTTGAATCCTTTCATTAACATAAAATTCTTAATATTTAGAGAGTATTATTGTAGTACTTTCATTTCTCCCAAGTACCCATAAAAACTCTTATTGTTTTTTAACAAAGTATAACATGGTAGAGATAAATATATTTTTTTTATCATAATCTTGTAGTTGTAACTTGAAATGAAAATTCATCTCAATTAAATCTTTATAAGCATTTACATCATCCTTTGCTTTCCCTCTAATATTTAGTAACATTCCAATTACATTGTCATAAACATTCTTTTTCGCATGGATTAAAATTTGTCAATGTTTAACATCTAATTTACATCAATATCTGAGTTATAAAATTATTGATTTCTTCTTTCATCTATTCTTCACAATAGGATTCTTTTGTGTTCTCCCAAACATTGATTGCACACCCACTCATACACTTGTTCTCTAGTTAAGGGTGGTGGGTAGTTTTTTTTTTCCTTGACATCCATTGAAAGTCATTTTCATTCTACGATATATGGGTGATTATGTCTCAAAATTTTCAATGACTAATGTAACATGTTTTTTTCCTTTGTTTCAGTTTAAGGTAACTTGTATTTTCTTCACATATTGGACAAGCTTAATGTCTTTTCAAACTATAATAGTTCAAATTTTCGAAAGCTGAAAAGTCATTAATGATGCAAAATAAAAATGCTCACAAAATAAAATTGACTTTTCGATATGCATCACACACCTAAACTCCATCTTCCATCAACAATCTCAAATCTTTTATCAACAAAGTTAGATAAACATCAATATCATTTATAGGTTGCCTTGATCTTGATGTCATTATAGATAACATCATGTATTTTCCTTTTATACACATCCAATATGACAAGTTACAAACGATAAGCAAAACGAGCCACACACTATGCTTGTTATTTAAATTACCATAAGGCATTCCATCATTAGCAAAACCAAGTCTTAAATACCTTAGATCACTCTCAAAGTATGGATGTAAACGATAAGCAAAACGAGCCACACACTCTTAAATTGTGATACCCCGCGTCTTGTACACTTATTCAATGTTTCAAATTATATCGCAATCATTAGGACAAACATGTATTTTCTTGTACTCCATACCCATTAGGACAAAAATTTCAATGTATTGTCCGATGATATAATTGTTGTCAATCACCCTACATCTAAGGTATTGTCCGCTTTGGAGCGAATTCCATAACGGTTGTGTCCTTAAAAGTCACCTCAGAGAATGAAAGGAGGAAAGAGTATTTAAATCGTCTTAAACCTCGATTTTAAGCGAGGTGAGACTATTGGACGTAGTAGTATCATTTAATTTTAATATTTACTTTAAATTCTAATCAAAATTAAATTTTTTATTTTAAATTTAATATAATTTATAAAATATTTCAAAATACAAAAAAAAAACACTAACCTAGTTTCCTAGTGTGTCAAGGGGATAACACCTCTAACGTGTTGACAGTAAGTAAAGTAACAACAACGAGTAAAGCAACAACGACGCTTGGAGAAAAACAAAAAAAAACACAAAAAGACAACAAAGTTGTAGCAATGTCACAAAGGTGGATAACGCAAAAATGAAAATGAAGATAAAGGAACAGACACTAACTACAACGATTTAGGAGATAAAATGTGAAAAAAAAAAGTTGAAAAAGATGAATTTGTGTGGATTTAAGTGGATGAATTTGTGTGTTTTTTTGAGTGAATTTAGAGGGTAAAATAAGTGTATTTAAAGATAAGTTTTATGAAAGTTAGTGAGAGATTTGATTGATGTGATAGATAAAATAAATTGTAAAAATAGATAGAATTAAAAAGTTGCCAAAATACCCTTGATGAAAAAAGAGAATGATTTTGTAATTTGGTGTTATAAAAATAATTACATGGTGTTATAAAAATAATTACAAATAATTAATACGAATTAAAAAAATATTAAAATTATATGAAATTTTAAAATATAAAAATTTAAATTTTTATGAATGTAAAAAAAGTTATACAATTAAATTAAAAAAAAAATTATACAAAAAAAGTTAGAAAAAAAACACACACACACTCGATACCAGTTACGTAACCAATGTCACTCTCCCTTTTGCACAGGCACAAGTTACGCAACCGTGTCACACACACTGTAACGCACCGGTTATGTAACCGGTGCGCATCCCCCTTCAATCGACCTTCCTCCACTACTATCTTCCTCCATCACATCTTCCTCCCCCACCACAGTCCACCATGTCTACTAGGGATGGCAACGGGGCGGGGCGGGGACGGGTTTTACTATCCCATACCCATCCCCGTAAAAAAAATTCATCCCCATCCCCATACCCAAACCCAACGGGTATCAAACTTTTGTCCCATCCCCATCCCCACTGGGTAACGGGTATAATCTCGTACCCATACCCATACCCATTTTTTTATTACTTTAATATTAATTTTAATTAATTTTTATAAAATAATAAAAAATTATGATAATAGAAACATAATATTATCAAATATTCAATATTAGGAGTATGGTTGTTTCTTCGATATCAAATACTTTGAAATAAATCATAATTGTTTACATTTTATATTAGAATACCAAATAAAATTTAATGAGAACCAAAACATTTATTAAATTTGCAAACATTAATGAAACCTAGTTGATAAATTTTAAAAATATTTTT
>Ga0099823_1008166_pt1 | contig 10650 bp, 5 predicted proteins | sample CowpearedBW_FD_76831 | JGI IMG/M metagenome (GOLD analysis project Ga0099823, IMG submission 76831) | Root nodule microbial communities of legume samples collected from California, USA - Cow pea red BW | ecosystem: Host-associated > Plants > Roots > Nodule | place: USA: California | collected... | reverse complement strand
TTTTTTTTGTTTTTTTTTTTTGTTTTCTTTCTTCGTAGAGACAATGTGTAAATGCAGGTAAAAGTTTCACTTCTAAGAAGCTAGCTTTGGAGGAAGAAATGCATTTGCACACTGCTGAAAATAGTGCAACACCTTTGTCCTCTGTTGATGAGCTCGTGGAAGAAATTTCAGTTTGTTCTCTATCATCCATTTCATTCTTCAACTAAACATTCTACTTGTTCTGAGCTGTAGTGTTAATAATTTTGTGAAGGCACAAACATGCAGTGAAAACTACTGTTTTTTTTTCTTCCTTTTCAAACTTATTTTTGGTAGGGTGGAGGAGGACAAGGGGTGCAACTTTCAGGAGGTTGTGTCCTTTGTCTTACACCTCTGCTAACAGTAGGTAACAATAAGAACAGAAGTCAATTCATTTGGTAATATAAGCAAATAATCATTTTTTTATATTAGAAAGAGACTAATAATTGTATCCATCAAATGTTGAAAAAATGAGCTGTGTTGTAAATTTTAACAAAGCCAACCTGACTGATTCAAGTTGATTAGAGACATGATAGGTTGCAGTCTATTGCGAATCTGAATTAAGGGGAAGTTTTATAAATAATTGAATTAGTTTAGTTAGTGGTTATGTTAAATAGGTAGTCAGTCGGCTGTTTACTAACTTCTTGTAATGTTTAATATAAAATTTAAATATGATGTTATATATGTGGTAAACACTTGTTATCTCTCCATCTGCTTTTTCTTCTATATTTTCTGTACGTGTGCTAACATTTGTGACATAGGAAGTATATAGTATTAAAGGGGTAGAAATAGTCATGAAGTCAAGTTATCAATTTGGTAAATATGGAGAGACACAAAACCAAACAATTTGTTATGATAGATTGGAATTCTAGAGTTGTCTGAAGCATGCATCTTGCTTCCCCCAGGTTTTCCTCAACCTCGGGCCCAAAACTTTTAAAACCTGCTACTGGTCCCTAATACTTATTGCAAATGTGATTTTTGTTTCTCAGTTTAAATGGTGTTTTATTCTTATTAAACACTAGGAGATCCAGAAAAAGATAGAAGAAGAACAAGTTTTGCTAGAGGGCCTTGAGCAAAAGGGGCTTGAAGCTGCAGGAAAAGCAGATGGTCTTAAAGTAAAGTTTGACAAACTGTGTGGTATGATATAATACGAGTTATTTGTTTTATGTCAGTGAGATCATCTGCAGATCTGTTTATTGAATTGTAGAAATGTTTTTTGATGCATATTCTATTGGGTGCCATAAAATGTAGAATCAGCGAATGTTGAAATCGCTGCCCTGGAGAAAGCTGAGAGTGAACTTGTAGAAATTGAAAAAGAAATGGGTTCAGCAAGAAAGGTTTATTTTTGTTTTAGTGAATACCTGAAAATATCTTCTATCTGTTAATTTTTTAAATTGTGTCGGCTTTTTTTCTCAAAATTATTTTACAGGCAAAGGATCATTATGAGGGTGTTATGAAAAACAAGGTCCTAAGTGATATTGCGGAGGCAGAGGACCACTATCAGGAGCTTACAAAAAAGCGCAAGGTGCATTTTGGTTAAGATTAGTGATCTAAATATTTTAAACCGAACTATCATTTTATGCTTACCACTTTTTCTACTAGATGCGAAAGCAAGTATGTGGTCAATGAACTGGACCACAAGTTTTTAGCATGTTAAAACTAAAATGTTTTTCTTGAGATACGAGGAGAAACAATTATTGATGTTCAGATATTGTAGGGATGCAATGAGTTATTATTAATTATTGTATGTATGTCAATAATTTTTTTCTAGGGTGGCGGAGTCCTATATAATGTAACCTCTAGTGCAATTTGCATTAAGAATCTCAATAAGAATTTCTTTCCTATTTATTTCAAGTGTTTAATAAGAAGAAATCAATTACTTACAGTTTTTCCACTCAATAAATTTGAAGTAGAAATTGACTAATGGCTATGCAGGATTTCGTTCTGCTTAATTTTTTTTCTTGTTATTTTGATAGCACATCTTATAGGAAATATTTGGACTTCAGAAAACCTGAAGATCCACTAGTCTGTGTGTATTCTTGAGATTGCATGTGTCATGAAAACTGCAGCCGCCTAGCTAACCCAGATTGACAGCCATGTAATCCTAACGTATGAAATTATTAAAAAATTGTCCACATTAGCTAGAAATACCAAAGTGACAACAAATCCCAATTAATATAAATATTGTTTTACTCCTCAGGCTGTAATGCAAGCTGTATTCTTATTCTTATGCCATAATCTGATGCTGTAATCAAGCATATGTGTTTTGGGATTTACTCATGTGTTATGGGATAACTCAGTAATGTAATTTGTAAATCATAAAATATATATTAGTATCTATGTCTTGCTGATACCAACCTTTGTTCAAACTGCAGGAAAGTGTTGAAAAGGCTTCCATAATATGCCCCGAGAATGAACTTGATTCATTGGGAGGTTGTGATGGGAATACCCCAGAGCAAATCAGTGCTCAATTAGGAAGACTTAATCAGACACTTATGCGTGAGAGTCAAAGGTTTCACATTATAATATTAATTTATGTTGTCAGGTTGCTATGCTCGAGTGGACTACTGTTTGTATGTGTCTGTATTATGATTTTCTTTCATTTTGGTTTCCCTATATAGGTACTCTGAATCAATCGACGATCTTAGGATGCTTTATAAGAAAAAAGAGCGTAAGATTATGAAAAGGCAGCAAGTTTACAAAACCCTTCGACAGAAATTGGATGTATGTATTTTTTGGTTTTATTTATTCTTTCGATATTGTTAGATATAAAGCCACCTGTTTGCATTCACCCAAAAGATTTATCTTTGGGATTAGTTGATCTTTTTGATGGATATCCCTTTCTTCTACTAAACAAATTAAGTTTCAGCACAAAAAGGGATGGGCCTGGCCACCTAAATAAATTAATTTTCAGCACAAGTAAGGATGGGCCTGGCCACCTGGCATTGTCTACATGATAGGACACAACCCAAATTTATGAATAGAGCCACTGTGAGATTAGAATTCTCTTACTTCTTGTTCAATGCTTTTTAGGGAGTAAACTTTTGTTTATTGTTGCAGGCTTGCCAGAGAGCCTTGGAGTTACGAACCAGAAAGTTTCACAGAAATGCAACATATCTGAAGCACCAACTTTCTTGGAAGTATGCCTTTCACCATATATTATCTTTGTTGTTACGGTGATTCACTATCACAGATTTGTTTTTACCCTTTTAACCTTGACTTTTTATATCATCCTCAGATTTAATGGCCATTTGAGGAAGAAGGGAATTAGTGGACTTATCAAAGTTAATTATGAACAGAAAACCTTAATGATTGAGGTAAAATTACTTTTGTTTGTGATATATGTTTCAGTGCAGTATACTTTACTGCCCCTCCACTCTTTTCAAATAAGCAATACTTTTATACTTATTAATTTTTCTGTGAAGTTCAACCTTTAGCTTGTACCTGGTGAAATGTATTTCTTGGACTTCAGTGCGTGTGACATCAACTGTTTCCTTTGTTTATTTTAGTTTATTTCTTTTATTTGTTATTTGTAGGTACAAATGCCACAAGATGCATCAAACGAAGCTGTTCGAGATACTAGGGGGCTTTCAGGTTTGGTATAGGATAGTGGTGAATATGCTGCCATCATATGATGAAATATATATAGATACTTAATATTGAGGATAAAATATATTGGTTCATTTTTTGTTGTCTAATTTCAAAGCAGATGAACGACGGAAACAGCTATGTATTGATGTTGAAACTTTAGGGTTTTAGCCCAGGAAAAGGGAAAAGAAAGAGAAGGGTAACAACAAATTAGATATTAAGATGTTTCTATCAAAACACTATTACCGAATTCATGTGTTTATATGGATTTGATTCATCACTAATACTACTTGTTCAGGCCCAAACTCACTACTAGTAAAACTTGTTACCCTAATATCTTCTAATATATTCCATAATTATATCTTTTATGCAAGGGGAAATTATAGTCTTTGCATTTGGTTTTGGGCTGAACTTAACTCTACAAAAGTGAGGGTTGTCTTTCACTTGCGGGCTCTTCTTTAGCTTTATCTCTTGTCAAGCTTGGGCTTGAACTTTTTCCATATACATCCTCTCGTAGCCAACGCTATTGGGTTTAGTGTTTGTATAAATACCCAGTGGACAAACTTTTCTTAAGAGTTTGAGTCTTACTCAATCTTATAAAATTAGCTTCAGGTGAGAGAATTTCCCACTTATATTCACTACTTTTGTCTTATTTTAATCAATGTAATGTAAATAAATTATCTGTTTACATTATTGGTACAGGTTGGGTTGCTAACCTGGTTGATGCAATAGCATTTTTTCTTTAATTAAGAAAGTTATCTGTTTACATATGCATTGGTTTGTTCTTGTACATGTATTTGTCATCCATTCCTCTCTTGATTTTTGATATAACTGTTGGGAAATTTATTAAACATATCATTTTATTTTACTTAAATGTTGTATGTGTATATTTATTTATATATTTTTTGATAATTAGGCGGGGAACGTTCTTTTTCAACATTGTGCTTTGCGTTGGCGCTTCATGAAATGACAGAGGCCCCTTTTAGAGCAATGGATGAATTTGATGTCTTCATGGTATAATTGTTTGTTGCTACTAATCTAGGATAATTACTTTTTACCTTCATATAGTTTAAATAATAGTGCTATTGATATGGAGGAACAAAAAGATTTTTGAGTATTTTTTTAAATATACGAGCAGTTATTTATATTTATTATTTAATTGTATAAGCTATGCACTATACTGCTATAGTGTTTGAGGTTAGCTACATCACCTGATTGATAAATATGCTTTATACTTTGTTTACTATAAAACTTAGAAATCTGTTTAAGTTTCCTAAGGTGGAATTTGTATTTAATCTTCAGGATGCAGTAAGCCGAAAAATCAGCTTGGACACTCTTGTTGATTTTGCGGAGGCACATGGATCACAGTGGATATTCATCACTCCACATGATACTAGGTATTTGTTTCAACCATGGACCTAGATTATTATTTCAACAATCACCTTGCAAGAACTGCACTATACTAATGTATAAATACAGGTTTTATGAACTCACAAGTATAACCAAAGAAAATATATGAAAAGAAAATAAATTCGTAAAATATTTTTAATTTGTGTAAAATTGACCATATTATTATTGTCTAAATGTGCAGCATGGTGAGGACAGGGGACAGGATAAAAAAGATGCAGATGGCTGCTCCTCGTTCTTGATCGTTTCTAATTTGCTTTATTTATGGTGTATTTTTTGTGTTTAATCATGTCCAATATCTGATAATTATCTGCTTTTAATTTTTTTTATGGTGTTTGAGTGGCAAGTTTAACCAAGATCTATAGATTTTCAATTAAATATTTTATTTATGTGATGTAAATAGATAGATAAGATTAGGTCTGAATTCTTCCTTAAAAGTGTATTCCAGGTAAGTGCCTCGCTTTGATTGGTGGATAATTAACTTCTAAATTTGCCTTTCAAATGTTGAATCTCTTCAACTGTTTAGAATTCATGAAAGCAAGTAAACACAAGAATGAAGTTCGAGACAAGTGTGCTCCTTCAATTAATTTATGAAACTACAATAAAATTATGTCTGATATTTTATGTTGGAATGTAACCATTTTTAATGTTAAGTAAATAGTGATTTTGTTTAATATAATACTTCTGAATTTTGTGGAAAAAAAAAGAATTAATGGATAAAATGTAGTAATGCTTGTTTTGTATAAGTTGCACTGCATTATCTATTGTTTCAAGCAATTTAATTGATGCTAACGAATTAAATTTCTTTTCAGCAAGCAAATGTAGGCGTGTTAGCTCATTAATGGTTTTTAAATACCTTTATCAGTAACTAACTTGTTAAATATTTAAATCTCAATACTTTATAAAAAAATGATTTATTTTATAATTTTGAAGGAATTATTAGCTTCGAAAATAAAAACTTTGGACGAGGGTTTAATCAGTGATTTGAAGCTAGGACCACTTAGTGATCTGGTCAAAGTATTGAATAAATGCATCTATTATTGAACCGATGTTAAAATAGTTATTTATATTAAGTATATATAAATGATATGTAATATTGCATAGAAATATGTTTTTGATTAGAAAACGTATAGTAATATCCATATTATTGAGTGAGGGAGTCAATCAGATTCATAATATATATGATATTTAAAACATGGAATTAGATAAATTTTACAAGCAATTTTAATAACCTAAACAAGTTACTAGCGAACAACTTACACAAAAAATTGGAAAAACTTTAGCATCTCTATTTTTGCAGCTTTCATGCATATATGTTTCTTCCATAATTTTAATTTTTAAACGAGATATCTATATCTTCATTACTGATAAATTTATGCAAAAAATGTTATTGGTTAATTTTAGTGGGATGTTTATTTTTTAAAGTGAGGTATTACTCTACGTTTTTATTTAAGTTTATCATCAATTTTTTATCTTGAAGTGGGATATACATTTTCTTATTCTTTGACATTAAATCAATAAAAATAAATTTGTTTATTAACTGATGTTATTGGTTAATTTGTTTATTGATCCACACGAAATCACATAATGTTGTTTATATTTAATTAAAATGTGATGAAAAAAATACAGTAAATAAAATGAATGTTTTTTTTTTCTTGTAAAAAGTAAATAATGCTTGTATTTAGTTGAGAAGATTAGAGTTCTAAAAATAGCACCGTTAGTGAAAACAAGAAGCTGAAAAATGTAACAAAAAGAGTGTATAATATGGTTAATCTTGAAGAAGTAACAGTTAGTTGTAAACTGAAGCATGTCTCTGTGACCCATTCAATTGAATCCCATCCCAATTTTAAATGCCGTTAGAAGAAGACAAAAAGCACCATTCTTCTCTTCACTTTACACATTTTCATTCCTTCTTTCAAATTCACGCAACCACATCTCCGTTATCGTTGTGCCCTCCCAAACACCACGATCAAGCCAGAACGATGTCGTTTCGGTCGGAGAACGAGAACCCAAACCCTACCACTCCTGTTCCGCCATCGAAGAAGCGTTGGTCAGACTTATGGGCCAAATCGAAGCCCATAAACCAAATGGTCATGGCAATGAAGCTTCACTCTCTCTCTCCTCGCCGCGCCGCCAAAGCCAACGCCACTCTCTCTCCTTTCCCCGCCGCCGCCATCGCCGACAGAACCCTTCTCCTCTCCGACCAGATTCTCCTCAAAATCCTCGCACTCGTCTGCGACTCCCCCGCCCAGCGAAACTCCAATTCTCTGGTCTGCAAACGCTGGCTCAATCTCCAAGGCCGTCTCCTCCGCTTCCTCACAATCTCCGACTGGAACTTCCTCCTCTCCGGCAGACTCATCCACCGCTTCCCCAATCTCAACCACGTAGACCTGCTCTCCGCAGCCTTCGTTTCACCAGGCAATTCCGCCATTCTCCTCAGCCACCGCGTCCTCTCCGTGCACCTCCATTCCGACCTCGCCCCCAATTGGTGCTTCTGCCAGGAGAACATGCTCCCCGTCGAAGTCATCGACAACGGACTCGCCACCCTCGCTGCCGGCTGCCCTAACTTGCGCCGCCTCCACGTCATCGGCGCCAGCGAGATGGGGCTGCTGAGTGTGGCAGAGGAATGTCCCACTCTCCAGGAACTCGAACTGCAGTGCTGCAGCGACAACGTCCTGCGCGGCATTGCTGCCTGTGCGAATCTTCAGATTCTGAAGCTCGTTGGGCACGTTGATGGGCTCTACAGTTCCGTGGTTTCTGATATTGGGTTGACAATTCTGGCTCAGGGGTGCAAGAGGCTGGTGAGGTTGGAGCTTTGTGGTTGCGAAGGGAGTTTCGATGGGATCAAGGCCATTGGGAAGTGTTGCGTAATGTTGGAGGAGTTGACGTTTTCTGATCATAAGATGGATGATGGATGGCTTGCTGCTATCCCGTTTTGTGAGAATTTGAAGACTCTGAGGTTTCAATCTTGCAAGAGGATTGATCCAAATCCTGGAATGGAGGAGTATCTGGGTTCTTGCTCTGCTCTTGAAAGGTTGCATTTGCAGAAATGTCAGCTTCGGGACAAGAAAAGCGTTTCTGCTTTGTTTTCTGTGTGCAGAGATGTTAGAGAGATTGTTCTTCAGGACTGTTGGGGATTGGATAATAGTATCTTCTCTTTTGCAATGATGTGCAGGTAATATTCATCTTCTCTTCTGCATATCTATGGCTAAGGTTTGCATAAAATTCTTAACAAGAACATACCAGATATGACAATGAATAGAGAGATGGTACATGTAATTTGTACTTCTTCCTTTTCCTGTTTTGGTATACAATGCATATTGGACAGGACATCATTATACTCTAGTTTGATTTTGTGAAATGCAGAAAACTTTTGGATTCAATGTTATGGGAGTGGTTTTGTTCTAACATAAACTCATGGCTAATAGAAAGTGAACCTATAACTTATTTGAAATCACAGTTCTGTTTTCTCTTCTGGATTTACTTATGAACTGATAGTTGTTGTGTGTTTTCAGGAGGGTAAGGTTGTTTTACTTGGAAGGGTGTTCATTACTAACGACAGAAGATTTGGAGAATGTGATTCATTCATGGAAGGAGCTTCAGAGCCTTAGAGTAGTGTCATGTAAGAATATAAAGGATTGCGAGATCTCTACTGCACTTGCAACCTTGTTTACCAGTCTCAAGGAACTGAGATGGAGTCCTGATACCAAATCACTTCTTCAATCCAGTGTTACAGGGATAACCATGGCAAAAAAAGGTGGTAAATTTTTCAAAAGGGCACGATAATCTGAATCTGAATCTTCAATCTAGGTCATTCAGTATATTAGGATCAGATTATTTTCACTGACATTAGTGAAAATTGTAGCAAATTGTGTGTATTCACTTTATAACGGTTAACTTAGATGTTGACAATGCAAATTTGTTCATTTCTTTGTTGTTCTCCACTATTCCCAGGAAGAAAGGGTGTAATGTAGTAATAATAATAATTAATAACGTCTTTTTCTTTCCTCTTTGACCATGTTACCGTTATCTGTGGGCCTTGGCATTGGCACTAACTCTAAATGCCGCTAAACTTTTTTCTTAGGATTGTTCATATGTCAATGTCATGGAACAGTTAAAGCTGTTAATGAATGTAGTTTGGATGTCTTTATTTGTTTACAATTCATTACATCATAATACACAGACAAATGCTGTTTTTCTTTATCTTTTTTCTTAAAAAAATAACTTAACATTTCTTTTCATATATCTTAGTAGATAAATTAATACAGAAATTTTTGCGTTTTTTATTTTTAAAAATTAAAAAAAGTATGAACTAGAAAATGTTCAAACGGATTAATTTCTTGCAACCACTGTAAACCCAGCCCACTGTAACAAATGAAACAATCGATTCGATCAATTGGCTTTGCCATGATAACTTAATATTCAACAAATGTTTTCCTAGAAATTGTTTATATATATCTATATAGATATATATATATATATATATATATATCATTATCAATAATTTGTATTTAAGTAATGTTTTAACATCGAATGGAGGTATTAAATTAGGTAAATTAGGTAAATTAGTTAGGTTAACATGATATGTGTTCATTAGTCCAGAAACAATTTAATCTCAACTATACTAAAATTAAAACAATTTTGATGAATACACGTGGCACAACATAGACAAAGGTGTTGACAGATGAGGATAAATGGAACTCACAAAATTTAGATATTGGTTTAGAGATGTTTTAAAATATTCTTAGAGCAATTTCGGGACAAGTACGATGAAAATTTTCTTGATTCTGAATTTAAAAAAATAAACATTTGTCTCTGTAAGATAAATGTGTTTATTATTAAAAAAAAAGAACTTTATTTAATTTATATTTTTGATTCGATTATGAAAGTGAAAGAGGAGTTAGAGAATATAGGAGAAAGAGTTGGTTGCGTTTGGGAGCGAAACTTTGATATCGATCTTTGTAGTGTGTGTATCGATGAAGAAGGATAAAGAAAAGGAAGTGGTTGTGGGTTCACCTGCGAGTGGCGAAGACATCGATGATAAGCAACGCCCTTCTTTTCCCCCCGGCAGATTCTCTACGCGCAACGCTTCCTCCAAATACGATTTCGTCAAGGTTTGGTTCTCAATTTCACCATCTTTCTCTCTTTTCCTTTCTCTTCCTTTCTCTATTTCAATCTGTTTTCTGCTCGCATTTAGGTCAAGGTGTGGTTGGGTGATAATGCGGATCACTACTACGTTCTATCCAGATTTTTGCTCAGCAGGATGCTCACGGTTACCAAGGTATCCGATCACCACTGTTTCTCTTTCATTTTATGTATTTATTTGTTTCTTTTCGTTTAAGTTACTTTAGGGATTGCTTAGATATGTTCTTGTTTTGATGTCTATGAATTGGAGTTGAGTTTGCCAAATAATTTATTACTAGCTTCTTTATTTCAGATTCCAAACCATGTAGCTATCAAAATTGCCCTCGAGCTGAAGAAGCTGCTCATAGATAACAGCCTTTTAGATGTGTATGTTGTTTCGTATCCCTTATTTTCCCATTTTTCAGCTTTTGGTTTTCTATATTTTTGTTTGTTCTTTTTTTTTTTTTTCTCCCCCTGAATTTTTTTAGAATTTTTTTTTTTTTTTTTTTTTTTTTT
>Ga0099823_1008160_pt1 | contig 10657 bp, 2 predicted proteins | sample CowpearedBW_FD_76831 | JGI IMG/M metagenome (GOLD analysis project Ga0099823, IMG submission 76831) | Root nodule microbial communities of legume samples collected from California, USA - Cow pea red BW | ecosystem: Host-associated > Plants > Roots > Nodule | place: USA: California | collected... | reverse complement strand
TCGACGTGAGAGATGTTGCAAATGCTCATATTCTAGCGTATGAGAATGCTTCAGCCAATGGAAGATATATTCTAGTTGAGAGAGTGATTCACCACTCACAAGCTGTGCAGATTTTACGTGATTCATACCCAACTTTGCCACTTCCAGACAAGTGAGTATCCTTATTTTCATAGTTTCAAGATTCCATAACATTCATATTTTTCTAATACCGTTTCACTCTTTCAACAATATTATACCAGGTGTGCGGAAGATAAGCCATATCCTCCAGTGTTTCAGGTTTCGAAGGAAAGAGCAAAGAGCTTGGGGCTTGAGTTTACTCCTTTGGAAGTGAGCCTGAAGGATACTGTGGAAAGCTTGAGGGAAAAGGGATTTGCCAAATTTTAAGGTGTTACCCTTAAACAAACGTGAACGTGGGAACCTTCTTTAGTTGTTTTCTCATGCTCTTGCTTTTGAATAAGTTTATTGTAAAATAATTGACTTATATCAGAACTGTTAAGTACTGAAATAAGTCATTCTTGGTGTCGTTTGTACGAGTGGCAATCGAGTTTCAAACATGCATGTCCAGAGTTTGCATTAGAGATTGTATCCTTCTTATATAATATAATAACTAGAAAATGTCTGTTGCATGTTTATATCATGGACACGGTATTTTGACACTATTTTTTTTAATTACCATTTAAAATTATCCTTCATTATTATTATTATTTTTTAAATATAAAAATTAACTTTTGTTAAAACTATTTAATGTTTATATAAGTTATTAAATGATCATTAAATCAAATGGTTTAAATAACTTTTTTTTTTCCTTATATCATTTGTGGCTCAAACGGAAAATTCATGTGAAAGTTTAATATTGATCGGCGGTTGAAATAACATAGTGTTTTGTAAATTTGGAATCTTCGGGTACGAATCCAGATCCGAATCTGTCGTTGATAATAAGAAAATTGAATAACGTACATAATAAAAGAATAGATTCATGGATTTATTATGTTAAAGTTTCGAGATTCGAAGTGATGTTTATAATTCATTGATAGCATTTTAGAAAGGACTCAAGATATCTAATAATGCTTATTACTCAAGCATTTTAAATAATACTAAAAACAAAATGTGCTTGTTATTTACACTTTTCTTTTTTCTTTATACTCTGAGAAAATATTGAAGTAAATTTGTATGCTTTTATTTTATCTTTTATGGTAACTTCAGATGTGTGACATCTATTTAGTATTGGTTCGAGATCAACTGAAAATTATATCGGTCAAAATTTGGTTTTCATATAGTTTAAAAATAATCTATTATTTCAAATAATAATGAATTGTGTTAAACAATTTTAAAAACCTCACTTTTGTAAATAATTGATTATGTTTAATAATAATCAATAGTATTAATTTTATGAAGAACATAATAATTAATTATATTCATACATAATAAATTATATTCATTACGATCGTTTCATACTTTTCGAAAAAGAAATTCTTATTCATTTTTAAAAGAGATATTCCAGTGACATACATTATATATATCTTGTTTAAAAAAGAAGTGCTTAAGATTTATCAACCGGTCGTAGTGTTTCCAAAGTGAAAACACAAAAATAATTTTAATCATTCATTCAACCAATCATTTTTAAGTTTTAGTGGAGTTCTAAACAAAACATACATACAATTTGGAAATTTCTAACAATTTGGAAATTTCTATTTGCTTTAACTGATATTTTTCTTTCAAAATTAGGTCATTTTGAAACAAAATTATATTCTTCATTTCACGTATCGAGAACTGAGTTTCATTAACAAATTTAGCCAGAAGGTAAAACAAAATCAAGTTAGTGTTAAATATGTTTTTGGTCTATTAACTTTTAATGAAAATTGTAATTCGTTCCTCTTCGAAACTTGGATCCAATTTAGTCCTTCAACTTTAGAAATGTGTAGATTTAGTTCTTTTAATTAAATTTTGTTGAGTTTATTTAACATTTTAAACACATTTTTTAGCTAATATTAAGCTATCATGGAAGAGGAATTGTGTGAAATGGTGTAAACAACTCAAATGATATCATGAAACATGTTCCAAAAGTCAAATGAACTTAACAATTGGATTTAAAGGACTAAATTCACGCATTTCTGAAGTTGAAAAACTAAATTGGATGAAAGTTTCGAAGAGGAACTAATTTCAATTTTCATTGAAAGTTAAGAGACCAAAAACATATTTAACAAATCAATTTAATATTATGGATTGAATTTTTTTTTCCATTTATATACTATTATTTGATGTAGAAATCGAGAAAAATCTAAATGCATATTACATGATAAACTTAAAATCTTAATTAGGATGAATTATGATGCTTTTAATATTACGATGATGAGTTTAAATATAACTTCATCTTACAAAACAAACACTCAAGATTTCCTTCACTTAACTTTTGTTATTTAATTTTATTAGTCAATATGAGATCTACATGCGCTTGTGATCTTTCTGTAATAAGTCTTGCCTCCTTCTTAAAAAAAAAACATCATTATTGCAAGTCATATACAAACTATAAACTACAAAAAAGAGAAAAAAGACATTATTATTTGATCATAGTCTATCTGCGAGGTTCATTAAATAACTGATTATTCCTATTCTCCTCAAACTTTTGATGATACTTTCTAAAACAGATTCCTCAACTTATTGCAACAACTAATTTTCTAAAGCTTTATGTAAGTATTCATAGAAAGAAGACATATGATACCAATATTTCTTAAAAACAAATCTTTATCATAAGTTTTATATACTACTAAAAATTCTGATATTATATGAGATTTTTTTTTTTGAAAATTTGTTAAAAAAATTTACAAGAAAATACTTTTTCCTATTACTTTTTCTAAGAATCTTAATTGGTTGGTAATTTCTTTGTGGGTAATTATTTTCTACAAGATTATAAAATTTGTAAGTATTTCCTACAAAATTTGTTGTGAAAAGTGTTCTATACAAAATATTTTGTAAAAAAATTGGTAGCAATTTTCTACTTCATAACAAAATTTATAATTATTTTTAAAAAAAATCAAAAACAAATTAGCAGGAAATATGAGTTTTTTTAGTAGTGGTATTAGTTTTCAATTAAACCTTTAAACTTAAACTTCGTAAATTTTAAATTTGGTTGGAAAAAAATATAATAATAAATCTCCAATGATTAGAACTATTAAAATGGTTTGGAATCCGCGAGTCAATCTGACCCACCATAGATTCGGGCCGAGTTTGGTTGAAAATTGTTTACAAATTTTAATACAGGTTAATTTTTTACCTGACCCACCTAGAATCCGACTCACCTGGGTTAAACCCGTGGTGAGCCGAGGTGGCTCACCAATCTGTAAATAAAGAATTATACAAGTATTTTTATTATATTATTGGGCTTTACATTTGAGTCGAGTTAGGTTATTGTTTTAACCAACACATTGGTATTTTTGTGATTTTGGTTTGTAGTTGGAGTTTAACATCATTTTGGATTGCATTTGGATTATATTGAAGTTTATTTAGATTTTAATTATAACTATAATTTAGTTTTTTTTATATTGAAGAAAGAAAAAATTGTACCTTTTTTAGTTAAGTGAGTTAGTGAGCTAACCCGTTTAACCCATCAATCCGTGATGAGCCTGATCGAGTTCAATCTTTTTGACTCGCTAATAAGTGAGTCAGGTTGAATTGACTTACTAAATAATTAATTCATGATAAATCGAGTCAGATTATCTATTTTAACAACCCTACGAATTATTATGACTATAAAATGTGTTAAGGAATACAGCTTAAGTTAATGGGTGAGCAGCACACATGTACCAATAAGAAGAAACAACTATATGTCAGTATCATTATGAAATAAAGAAAGTTTCCTTTGGATCTGTGAAATAGTTGACTTAACATAATTTAAATATTCTTTCAAGCTCAGTGATTGCAGCACCTCCTCTCACATATTATTTGCTTCTTTCTCGTAAGTTTACATCGGTAATATATAGAAACGGACAAAAACAAAAATCATTTATATTTTTTCAACATGTCAAGTTATATTAATCACTGTTTTTATTACAAAAAGAAAAACAGAAAACAAACAACATAACAGTTACATCATCCAATAAAAAAAATTAAAAGATAATTACTTAGAAAATATAAAATTTGAATAGTCAATAAAATAAAAAATTGTAATACAAAACTTCATTAAAAATACTCGAATATATAAAACTTTGTAACTTCATTAAATCTTATTTTAATCAATGTAAAAGACATCTACTGTAAAATGAATTATTTTTAGTTACTTAATTAATAAATGTAAAATATGTAATTAAAATTTTATAGGGTATTTGTATGTTGCTTTCTGAACTAAGATAATTTAATTAAATAATTGAATGTAAAAAATTATTTTGCATTGCAACGTGGTCATGCTAAGATGAAACCGTTAGGTTGTAGTAGGTTCGAGATGTCACAAGTCTATTCTCGTACATATCCAATTTAGGCATCACTTTCAAACAATTTAACGAAAAATATTATGAAATATTTCTAATGAGCACGCATCCTATTATTCGTTTCAGAGTATTTTAGCTCCGTTTTTAAAAAGATATCTCAGAAAATAGAGGAAGATAAGAGTATTTAAATTTTCCTCAATTTCTAAACGATATGAGATTTATTGGATGTACCAGAACACTAATATTAACTAGTATTATTGATCAATGGAAATCAAGAAATAATAGTTGTAAGCATCTCATTTAAAATTATATAAGCTAAAAAATCCAAATAATTAATTCCATGATTCAGTAAAAAAAAAAAAACCCATGTGGTACGTGACTTTACGTTATCATTTAGTAAATTCATCTGTGTATTTATAATTATACATGGATAATTAATTTATTACTGAATTTAGGAAGAGAAAAAAACATAGAGAATTGGGTATGGTAAATCATAATAAGAAATATTAAAAACAATAGGTATTAATAGATTTGATAACCCAGTCTCATAATTACTATACAAAGGCCTTTTTTTTCTAACACGAATTCTCCAAATTCATTGAATTAGAAGTTAATTTTATTTGTGGTACTGAAACTCAACAAGTTTTCCACTTTCTAGAAATGGAATACAAATACATCAATTATATGTACACAAAATATAAAGGAAGAAAAAATTTGCTATAAACAAATTGTATCCTTCGCAAACTGTAGTATGCTAATTGATATTTAATTCTTATGCACTCCTATTCTTTCTAGTAAACCTTTATAGTAGGAGTATAAGTTGAGAATATGAGTATAAGTTGAGAGTTTTAAAAATAAAAAATTTGAATAATATATAATAAAAAAGAAAAAAACCTCATAATATTGGTTCTTAAAATTTCATATTAAAAATGATATGTGAGTGATGGTCTATACTTTTAATATATCTTCTAGAAAAATTCGAACAACGAATCTCTTTGGATTGTGCACTATTTGGACATTAAAAGGAGTTTCTAGAACCCCTATTTTCTTATATCAGAAAAGTTCCTCTATTTTCTTATCATTATTATTATAACCTACTTCTTTGTTTAATAAATTAGGCTTAATTTGACTTTCTTTCCATTTAAAGAAATCTTTGTCGTACTTGTCCGATCCTTAAAATAGTGGAATTAACTGTTTGTACACAACATCGGTTGAAAGTAATAATTTTTTCTATATTTTTTTATGAGATCCTAACGAGCTTGATCTATTAGAGCAGGGTGTGTTTATGTGAAAAATTCATATACTTTAGTTTATATTTTAAGTTCGTAGAGATAACATGTCAAGATGACATGAGACTTTCAAGTGATAATCAATTTGGGTGATCGAAGAGAGTGGTGGATTTTCGGTCAATATTTTGTAGGTGTCAAAATTTTAGTTAAATTACTCTTTTGGTCCATTTTTCGTTCAAAAGTGTAAATTTGGCCCTTTAGTGTTTTTTAGTTTCAATTTGGTTCCAATTTTAAAGAAATTGATGCAATTTGATCTTTTTCATTAAATTTCTTGAAGTAGAGTAATAATTTTTCATTAAAAATTGATACTAGGATTATGTTAATTACACCAACAAAGCAAACCATAATTATTCAAAACTTCAATTTTGATGAAAAAACCTTGGTCTGATTCAAGAAATTTAACGAAAAAAAGACAAAATTGTATCATGTTTTCACTCCCTTAACTTTCAATGAATTAGTCAATTTTAAAACTTTGGACCAATTTAATCATTCATATTTTGAAATAGGTAAATTTAGTCATTTTAATCAAATTTTATTAAGTTTATTTGATATTTCAAGCGCATTTCATAATAGTATTTGACTTAACATTAAAGTAAAAGTGTGTCAAACAATATAAACAACTCAAATACAATTCTGAAATGCGTACGTAACATCAAATAAACCTAACAAAATTTGATTAAAATGGCTAACATATTTCGAAAGATGAAAGACTAAATTGGTCCAAATTTTTGAAATAGATTAATTCCAAAATTCACTAAAAGTTAAGAGACCAAAAACATATTTAACCGTATTTTAAAACATAATTAATATACATATATAAAATTATATATATATATATATATCCTAAATATTTATAACAATTATAATATATTTATATTATTTCAGAGATGAAAAAAGTTTCATTAAGACTAAAAATTTAACATCAGAACCAACGTAAACATAACCAAATCTTATATCTTACAGGTCAATAGAATCTACAGTAAAGATAGCTCACCCAACACTCAACTATAAATTTAACATCATCCCTTTTGTCGCCTTTTCCACATGTTCGATCCTTTACATTAATGTCTAACTACTATGCCACGTGGTCTTCTCAACACCACCACTCTGCTTCTTTTAAAATCTCACTCTCAGGCTCAGTTAACACAGCACAACTTCAACACTCACCTCAGAGCACACGAACATAATTCAGAATGAGCACCGGCGCTGGCAAAGTAGCGTGTGTTACCGGCGCTTCCGGTTACATCGCTTCCTGGCTCGTCAAGTTTCTTCTCCAACGCGGTTACACTGTTAAGGCCACTGTTCGCGACCCAAGTATCTCTTCTTTTTCTTCTATGATTTTGCTTCTATGGCTGATTATTTATTCTTGTCATCAACCTAAGAATGAAAGTGAGACAAATATTAATATCCACAACACAACTCATACATGATTGGTGATGCAGGTAATCCCAAGAAGGTAGATCATTTGGTTAACCTTGATGGTGCGAAGGAGAGATTGCAACTCTTCAAAGCCGATCTTCTAGAAGAAGGTTCCTTTGACTCTGCCGTTCAAGGTTGTCATGCTGTGTTTCACACTGCATCTCCCTTTTTTTTTGGTGCCAAGGACCCGGAGGTTTGTTTGTTTGGTTTGCAGTGGGATTTGTGCATTTGTTTTATGTGTGGATTATACATGATATTATGTGTTTCAGGCTGAGTTGTTGGATCCAGCTGTGAAGGGGACTCTGAATGTTCTGAAATCGTGTTTGAAGTCGGCGACTCTGAAACGCGTGGTTGTAACTTCTTCTGTTGCCGCAGTTGCATGCAACGACAGGCCTAAAACCCCTGATGTTGTGCTTGACGAGACTTGGTTTTCCGACCCAGAGTTCTGTATTAGAAATGAGGTATGTGAATTTTACTCTAATAACCTTTCATTGCATGCTTTGATAAGCTTTGGCTGAAAATAAAGTTCACGTACTTCAATGAAACTATTTTGTTTTGACTCAAGCAAATTTTACCAAGCTAGTTATAATGAGATCGAAAAACTGTTCACGTAACTTCGTTATATGCTAGTAAATATAGTTGCTGTATGTTTAACATCGAAAATGTTTTATATGTTAAACATAAAAAAAATCATTTACATATTTATTTATATGTTTATTTTTCTTTGAATTTTGTATGTTGTACTTTTATTGCTATTATTATTTTATTTTTAAAGAAAATAATATTTTGACTACTAAATTTTAACAATTTTTTTTTACAATATGAGGTATCATCTTTTAAGTGGTTTTGAAACATTGAGAATGAGAAAATGAAAAAATGAAAAAAATGAAAACTCTTAAAAGATGCCACCTAAGTTTATAAGAGAAAATTGTCAAAATTTAGTAGTCAAAAAATTATTTTTCTATTTTTAATACTTATTTTATTGTATTAATCAACGATAAAATCAATGTCCTAAGTTCGACTCTTAGCAATATAATTGTTAAGGGAGATCGTTGCATATACGATCAATGGTCAAGTGTTAGGTGAATCAAATGATAATTGAATTGCTAGATTTACGGAGAGTGTGTTCAATCCAACATTATACTATATCTGTTTATGCTCTCTTACATTGCATTGGGGAAAATTAATATTAAGAGTGAGAAAAAAAAATTCTAATTGTAAAATCCAATATATAATGCTCGGATATATTTAAATATACTTATCTAAAATTCAAATTCATAATTAAAGTCTATTTAAACGAGTTAATCTTAAATTCAAATTCAAATTTTTTTAATTTTCATTCAATCCATTTAATTACATTCAGAATAAATATGAATTGGATATTTTTTTGGACTAACATGTGATAATTCGTTAAGTAGTGTTAACATCAATTTAATAGAATGAATTACACCGGTTCTATTTAAAAAAGGACTCAATTGAGTAAAGAAAAAGTATAGGAAACGAATAAATTATAGACCTAAATATAGAAACTAAAATACTAATTAAGCCTTTACTTTCAAGTCTATTTAAATGAATTTATCTCAAATCCAAATTCATAGTTTTGGATTTTAAGTTCAAACCTTTTAATTGGATATAGATAAGATTGAATAAGTTTTTGGATTTTTAATATTCAAATCAAAGGTGTGTTCAAGTTGGTCTAGGTTAGATGTCAATCTAAGTTAGTTTGGGCCAAAAGTTGAGTTAAGTTGACTTGAGACGGCTTCGTGGCCAAGTTAACCAACCCAGGTTGGGCCTAATTGGTTTAGACATAAGTTTAGCTAGGTCGACCCGAGCCTAGCTAAAGTTGAGTCAGCTAGGCCAAGGTCAAGTCAAGTCAGCCTTGTACCAACTCGAGTTAAGATGGCTAGGCCAAGATTAAGTCAAGTTGATCCCGAAACTAGGTTGAAAAGTGCCAACTTGGACCTAGGTCGGGCTGAGTTGGTATGATCCTGTACTAGTTAGTCTGCTCGAACCTTGGTTGATCTGAGTCACCATGGCCTTAGTCGAGCCAAATCCACCAGAGTCAAACTAATTTTGTCTCGACCCAAATCAAGTCGTATCAACTTTGAACCATGTCAAGCTGAGAGCACCCTGATCCCATGTTCAACCTAGTTAGCTTAGGCCTAGGTTGAGCTAAGTTGGCAAGAACTCATGTTGAGCTGACTCGGTCCAGGCCCACATTTAGCCAATTCAGTCTAGGTCCATGTCTATCAAAGTTGGCATGAGACCAGGTTGAGTTGAGTCTAATCAAACCCAGGTTGTGCCAAATTGACCTTGACCTAAGTCGAGCCAAGTCCACCAAGATTGATGTGGGTGGGCTGAAGTCTAGTTCAATTGATCCAAACATTGATTTGGCTTAGGCTTAGGTCGAGTTGAGTTGGCAAGAACTTATGTTGAGCTGACTCGGATCAGGCCCATATCTAGCCGATTCAGTCTAGGTCCATGCCTATCAAAGTTGGCATAGGGCCAGGTTGATCTGAGCCTAATCAATTCCAAGTTATGTCGATTGACCTTGACCCAGGTTGAGTTAAGTCTACCAAGATTGAGGTGGGTGGGCTCAAGCAGAGTTCAATTGATCCAAACATTGATTGAGTTGAGTTGGCTTAAGCGTATGACTAGTTGAGTGAACCCGAACCAAGGTTTAGTCAAGTCGATATGAACTCAAGTCAAGTTAAGTCTATAGGAGTTAAGGTCGAGACTAGTTAGCCCGGTTGAAGTAGAGGCAAGTTAATCAAACTCAGGTTGAGCCGAGTCTACTTGGACCCAGGTTAAGCTGAGTTGACCTGATCAAGGCAAGTTGTCTGGGTCATTGGTTTAGCCAAGTCGGCTAGGCCTAAATCAATTTAAGATGGTCTGAAGCGAGGTAGGGGTGAGTCGGTTAGGTCTGAAGTCGAGACATGTTAGCTCGGTCTAAGGTTGAGATGACTAAGGTGCAGGTCAAGTTAAGTAGGCCCGAGCCCATCTAGCTAAGTCTGTCCAAGTGCAAGACTTGTGATGTTAGCTCGAACCTAAGTCTAGCTAAGTCAACCCTATCCTAGGTGAGTTAAGTTGGCTCAAGCCAAGGTCGAGGCTAGTTGAATCAAGTTAAGGTTGAGTCTAGACTACCTGGGCTCAAGTCAAGCTAAGTTAGTCTTGGTGTACCTAGGTGGAACTAAGTTGCTTGATCCCAAGTTGAGTCTTGTTAACCCATATCCAAGTCAAGTTGAGTCCATTTGAGTTTTGGTCCATCCTAGAGATGGCAAATAAACCTGCCCCCGTGGGTATTACCAGAACCCGTTCCCATTTTGACGAGGAATCCCCACATTGACTGAGTATGGGTATGGGTGTGGGGAATCCCCGACTTGTTCAATTGTGTATGTGGATGGGTATGAGGATGTATATATCTCTGCCATAATACTCATCCCCGTTTAAATTATTAAAATATTCATAATTAATTAAGTAACCATATATATATATATATATATATATATATATATATATATATATTTT
>Ga0099823_1008156_pt1 | contig 10658 bp, 6 predicted proteins | sample CowpearedBW_FD_76831 | JGI IMG/M metagenome (GOLD analysis project Ga0099823, IMG submission 76831) | Root nodule microbial communities of legume samples collected from California, USA - Cow pea red BW | ecosystem: Host-associated > Plants > Roots > Nodule | place: USA: California | collected... | reverse complement strand
CCACAAATGAGTAAATTACTTCCATATACTGTGGAGGTATTGATGTGTCTCTAAGACTGGTTATGGACCAACATGGAAGGTAATGAAATTAATACTTTTACTTAGATATTTTAATTAAGTGATTGTTAAAAATTTTTACTGAACTTCTTATGTTTTAAGGCTCTTCTAGATTAAAATTGGACAACATGAAACTTTATACAATGTTGCAATAGGTGGACATTGATGACGTTAGTAATTTCTTTAATATTTTATTCAAAAATAAACTACAATATAAATTGGTAGTGATTTTTTATTTGTTTGTTTTTCAAGAATAAATCGGAAAAAGGGGACTTGTTGATCTAAGCACTAATTATGGTTAAATATTTATTTTTTAAAATATTTTTGTAAATACCCGCGGATACCCGTGGATATCCGCGGATATGAAAAAAAATAGACGGGTACCCGCATAACGGATACCCGACGGATATGGGTACGGATACGGGGCAAATATTTATCCAGCGGGTAGGGTACGAGAGAGTTACTACCCGTACCCTACCCGCCCCATTGACATCTCTATAGTATTATTATGAAATATGAATACAAAAGAGAAAATATTTATAGATAGTTATGTAAAACAATGAAATAAATAGTTAATAAAAGTAATTATATATACGTAAATATATGTAGAAAATAAAGAGGACCAGATTTTAAGCATAAATATTAGAACTTTAATTGATAAATAATAACAAAATAAGGAACGTGTTTGAACATTTTCTTCATAAATATTTTTATATTAAATAAAAATAGAAATGGTTTTTTATAAATTAAAATCAGTTTATACATTAATAAAACGCTCTCGTATAAAATTTCTATGTTTTTTCTTCTTAATTTATACATACTATTTTTAACTTATACAAAAGTTAATAAATTATATTTTTTTTCTTTTTAAAATTGATTTCGGGTTAAAACATTTAAATATATCTAATTATTACTGTGAAATCCAACACCGAGTGAAATCATTGAATTCTTAAAATATTATATTTCATTTATATTTAATATGATTTACTTTTATTCAAAATATTCTATAGAACTGTAACTATTAAAATGAATTACTGTTGTTTGGCTTACTTAAAATATAATCTAAAATATATTAGTAGAGTCTAACACAATAGGTTGGCGTGATAAACATATTAATCTGTATAAATGTTTACCTCTAAAATAGAAGAATAAAAATTATTTTATTCTATATATTTAATAAAAGTAATAAAATGAAAATTCAAAATTCCATAAATTGGACATATTACACGACATATATTAAATAAATAAAAATTAAAATATCACACCAATTCATTATTCAATTAAAATTATTTTTATAATTTTAAACATTAATTTTATTAATCAAATTCAAGGTTTTACCTAATATATAATAAATTTAATTTAATATTATTTATACAATTTGATGAATTTTTTAGCTGGGTGGTATCTACCCTCACCACAAATAAAACCTTGATAGTTTAAGTCATATGTAAATCAGATTTGTAGTTGACCTAATTTAAAAATTGTATTCGTCGTAATTGGGTCATTAAATAATGAACGCTACCCTGTTTGTCTTAAATTATTTGCATTTTTAGACTTTTTAATTTGTTGTAAATTAAGTGAATTTATTATTAATTTGTTTTCCTAAAATTCATAAATTAATATTTTACTTGTTCACCAATCACAAAAATCTCGGAGTTTATTAAAAGTGTTGTATTATTTTAGTAAAATTGTAAAAAGAAAAGTATGTGTTGACGGACAAATTGAGATGGATGTAGTAAAAGGTAAAACAAATAAAAATTTTCTTAATCAAGAATAAGGTTTTATAACATTAAATTGTAAAACTATTTTTTTTTTTTAAAGAAAAACTCCAAACCAAGCCCTCTTAAGCCACAAGAATCAAAACCCCTTCTCTTTGTCTCAAAACACATCCACTTCAGAACCTTCATGTTCTTCATCAAGCTTCTCACTCACATTCAATCCTTTTTTGTGATTAGAGGTCAGGGTTGCAATCACAGTAGAACCCTTTTCAAGTCCAATCGAACAAATTCTTCATTCGAGTAAGTTCAAACTTCAATCTCCTTCATTGTCCAATCTGACCTTGGTTTCATATGTGGTCTTTTTGGATTGTATGTTTGTAGAGCCTTGGATTAAGTTCTTCGCTAACCTATGGTCCCTTAATTTCAGTCCGATTGCTTTATCTCGTCTCTAGGTTTAGAGAGAGGGAGCTTTCGCGAGTCTGAACGCGTCTTGGGATTCTTAGAGTTTGAGTTTAAGGATGGTAACAAGACAATGACAGGTTTCGTTATTTCATATACATCTCCAAAGAAAAAATTCATCTCATCTCTTTATCCAAATCCAATGGGTATCAAGTTTTTGTCTCATCTCCATCCTCACTAAGTAACAAGTATATACTTATACCCGTACCCATACTCGCTTTCTTCCTGTTTCAATATCAATTAATTAATTTTTATAAAATAATAAAAAATTACGATAAAGGAAACATAATATTATTAAATATTTAATACTAAAAGGAGTGTTGTTTCTTCAATATCAAACACTTAGAAATAAATTATATTATAATTATATACATTTTAAATTAGAATACCAAATAAAATTTCATTACAACAAAAACATTTTTTAAATTTACAAAAATTAATGAAACACAGTTGATAAAATTCAAAAATATTTTTATGAAAATATAAAAGGAAAATATTAATATTAAAAATTATTTTAAATGTCTATTTTGTAAGATCCCATTTTAATAGATTAATTAATACTACTAAAATAAAACATTTCATTAATTTTATAAAAATAATTAAATTATCTATTTTATTTAAAATTATTTTCTAATAATTTTATAATAAATAATTAAATTATCTATTTTATTTAAAATTATTTTTTAAGATGATAAAAGTATTATTAATAATTAAATTTATAAATATCATAGAAAAACACCTCTAGTAAGGAGAATTGAGGGAGCAAGAAAAAAAAAACAGAGAACTAAAGTAGAGAGAGAAGGTAATATGTGTTTTTTTTGTCTTATTCCTTAGAAGGGAAAATCTACTATAGATATAGTTTGTTAAGGCATAACAAATAATAGGAAAATAACAAACTTTATTTGTTATGTTTATCCTGATCGGTAACAAAATCCCCCACCCGATTGTGCATTTTGTTCTTTATATTAGACTTCTCATAACCTTCTTGTTATTGCAATGATTTTTTTTTTCATGCTTCATATCATACCATTTCCCGATGACTAAATGCCTTGTCTTCAAGGTGTAAATCGGGGTACTCCTATAATAAGTCTGGCAACAACTCCCAGGTTGAATCTTCATGATAGAGACCTTGTCACTAAACTAAAACATACTCTCTTGGTGGGTGACCTTCAATTTTAAAAGCTAATATAGCCGTAGGTAAACGTACTAACACAAAACATACAATTTATGTTTGTGATTTTACATCTGACGCACAAAAATTAGACATAAAAAGTGATCGGTGGTAAACTTGTAAATAAGTAATCAACTGCTTACACCGGGTAGTCTAGGGTCAGATGTAAATATGACTTTTGCGTCTGATTTCATGTGTCACGTAAATTTATGTCTGACACCTTATAGTCAAACATAAATTTACGTCTGATTAGGCCTAATCAGACGTAAATTAACGTTTGACTATAGCCTTCTTCTCCAACGGCGCCGCGACTAGGCGGAAGGGTTTTTTTTTTCTGGTTTTCGCGACTACACAAGGGGACAACTGCACTATTTCTTGTTCAAAGGTTTGTTTCGCTTTTGATTTCATTTTTGTGTGCGTCCATTTATGCAGTTCTCCATTTTCTTTCACAAAACGTTAAAACCCCCAATTTTGCGCAGATGCAGCAGAATACGGTGGTTTGCTTGAACTGCAGCGACAGAGGACGGTGGTTGGCGACATCACAGACGGTGTTTGCTCTTGCTATAGTTGTCACAGGAATCCGAGTATTCTTCCGAGAGCAACGGTTGCGTGAATCATCATCTACGGTGGTGTGCAACGAGTGACCTCCCAAAAGACCTCTTTTTTGCATTTCTGTCAAGGTTAGGTCTTTTCAATTAACTTTTGACATATACAAATTAGTTTTGATTGGCATTAGTATTCCTAATTTTAAAAAAAGTTGATTGCATGTTAATCCATTGTATTAATTTTGCCATGTCTTATTATTTTTGCAATGTTGAGAGACTTTGTTTGAATAATATTTTTTCTATACACTATTTTTTACTTTTGTATTTATTAGATATTGATTAAATTTTATATTTGGTTTGATTTAGATATTTTATATTAGATGTTGAATGTTTATATAATTTTACAATGCTAAAATTATTGAACTTAACATATTTCATTTCTTAGGTATACAGATGTATTGAGTGTGGACCTATGCCAATCACAAATGTATGGATTTTTTTAGCCCCAAAGCATTCAATTGTCTGGCAACACAAATGTTCAATCCAGAAAATATATGGTAGATTGGATTACTTCCTCACAAAGGTGTATTTTCTTGGCTCCCTACATTGAAGGGTTAGTCTTACTTTGTGAGATTTTACTTTTAAGTTAAGGTAATTAATGAACTAACCAATTCTGAATCATTGTAGGTCTCATTAGCAGTTAATTAATTATTTGGTTTTTCTCCATTCATAAGAAACCTAGCCACGACATGAAGCACTTTCTACAAGTTCCATAACATCCAATTAATATATAATAATTATGACTAACATGTTTTCAATTTAACCAAAGTTATGGCAGCAACAAACCAATTACTGAACAGGAAATCAAAAAATGTTCAATTTATAACTCCAAAGGTTAGGAATCACGTCTATAAGTTAATTAATATCTATACAAGTTATATATGAGAATAATTTCTCTCTTTGCTATTTTAGTGTAATAGGCAAAATAATTTTTTTGAATGTGGATATTATGTGATGCATTGGATTAAAACTATAATTAGAGCAAGAACTGTTGATGATTGGAAAAAGGTATATTTGTAAACACTTATAAATTATCATAAATTATAAGCTTTGTGGAACTTCATACATGCTAACATTGAATTATTGTTTTAGGACTTCAATGATGCCTCACCATTGACAAAGGATGGCATGTTAGAGATAAGGAAAGGGTGTTCATCTTATTTGCTCAAATAATTGCAAGAATATTAGATTTTTAGAAGTTGTTTACTTTCACTTTGTAATTGTTTTTATTAATTAGTTATATGTACTTTGACTTGGTAATTGTAATATTAATTTGTAAGTTAAAATATAAAACTTGTTCTGGACCTTTTCTTGATTTTAGGTGTTGGTTTTATGCTAAAACAAAACGAATATTAAAAAAACTGCCAAATTTGTGTCTTGCTATGCATTAATAGACATAAATTTATGTCTGAGAATGTATTAACAGACGTAAATTTACGTCTGGTGTATAGTATCATATGTAAATTTTGACGCATATTTTTTGTACAATATAGGCAAATTTTATGTCTGATTAAAGTCCAATGCACGTAACCTCACGTCTGGTCTTGCGCATCATACATAAATTTACTCCATTTTTTTGTCAAACATAAATTTACAGCTCCCATTTCTTTGTCTGACTTCAACGTAAAAGACCCTTTTTGTGTTAGTGACTTGAGGTTGGTTTTCAATAGATAAATGGGGTAACTGTAGCTTTGAAATGTCATCATCTCCACAAAAAGGCTTAAGTTTGGAAGCATGAAAAATTGGGTGAATTTTTGAACCTTAAGGCAAATTCAACTCAAAGGCATTTTCACCAGTGGCCCATAAATTTGTTTGCTCAACTTTTAAACCCTTCTTGCTATAGAAGCTTATAAGGTCGCATAGCCCCACTCCGTCTCTAGGCCTCACTAGATCCACCTGCAATATCATCTGTTCCCGTGTACCGCGTACACGATCATCGCCAAACACAAGCAGATAGGGTGAGCTAACAAATTCCACATATATATAAATATTGCACAGTTATATATATATCACACAATCACACCAAAGGAATCTCTTCCTTTGATCCCATACCACATGGCCACTACCATAATAATCGCGTTCTACGTCTTATAGCGATTACCTCAAAATGTCTTGCTGCCATACCTATCGACCACAACTGATAGCGCACGTGCGAGAAATCATGCTACGGATCATACACCATAATGCCAGGTGAAGTTCCCATATACGAACATAGTTCGTAACGTACCAAGACTACCAAACTCGTCAGCTAATTACTGAGGAGGGCAATCCCTGGACCCATCCATACTGGCCACAACCAGCACACTTACACCGACAACACTCGCCAACCTGAGCCATAACTCAAGAGTTCCCCGTGTTCATCCGCTATCCCAAGCCACAACTCAAGGGACGTCATTCCAGGCCACAACCCAAAGAATGCCACGTGCTTAACCCCTATCCCGAGCCACAACTCAAGGGATACGTTCCGAGCCACAACTCAAGGAACACCGGTAAGCCGACCTTTGAGGCATCACTAAAGCTTTGTAGATCCCGCACATCAAGAATAAGAACACCAATACTGCTGTAGTAAAATCGCTTGGCGGGAGACACGTACCACCAGGCGCTGCGCGCTTCTAGACTACCTAGAGGGTGTGATGGGTCGAACCTTTGTTCACATTAAATATTTAAATTTTTGGAATTTAACATTATTTTCGCTCTTAAGAAATGATATTAGTTGCATCATATTTGTTTGGATAATCTTAAGTTAAATAACGCAACTAGAATTTAATTTAGGTCCTTAAGGTTGTAAATAATGAATATTTTAAGTCATAAAATAAGTCTCAAAATCATATTTTTGGAGAGGAATAGTTCAGGTGCTAAATACACCCCCAATTCTCATGTTTACACCCTTTTTTCCAATTGGATTATCTATTTCTGAAAAAGGATATTTCTAGAGCTAATTGCACCTCCAGTTTTCATGTTTACACCCCTTTCTGCAATTGGACTTTCTATTTCTGAAAAGGAATATTTCTAGAGTTAACTGCACCTCCAGTTTTCATGTTTACACCCCCTTTTGCAATTGGACTTTCTATTTCTGTTATGCACCCCTTCTTTTTACTAATTTGTACCCCTAATGTCACTTAAGCTCTACACCAGATTACGCCACATGGCAATCCTCCACTTACTAGATTAACCAATTAAAACATGCCACGTCCTTAATCCCCCACTCACTAAAATAACCAATCATAGAGTGACACCTCATCACCCTCTCTCCTTCACACAACCAAAAATCCTAACCTTAATTTTTCCTTTTTTCCTTCCATCTCCATGCCGCAGCCGCAGGCGCCACCCTTCACGATAACCATCACCTTCTCGTACAACCTCGCCGGCACTCCAACCTCCGACCACCACTTCAACTCGCGCTTGCTCCGTCGCGCCATCATCTCCGTCGTCTGCAACAACCCAAAATGACATTCCACTTTATCTTCTTCGCCCCTCCTTCTTCCTCCATCATCATGTTGCCGGAAAACTCCACGATTTCACCATCTTCGCACCTCATCGAGCTCGTTGGAACGCCTCCTTTACGTTGCACCATCGTAAGAAACGCAGCCACTACAGATGTCGTCGGAGTTCGCGCCTGCATAAGCCACCACGGAGCTCCGTCGCATCGTCTTTTCCGTGCATCCCGCGACCACCACCATGACAGCACCACGTTCGCGAGTCTACATCTCATCGAAGCAACCTCGAATCACCAGCAGCCCCCGTACCAGTGCGCACCAGCACCTACCCCAACCTCCTTTGATGGAGCACGTGTCCATGGAACGTGCACCAGCCCTACACTCACACATCACGCCGGGGTCGCCATGGCTGCACCATCGTGACCTGTCGTCGCGAGCCCATCACGCAACCACCATTCCCGCTCGAGAATGCAGACCTGACGCCATTTCCCTGCAACAGCCGCGGACCTAACAACATCTTCCGCGTCAACTCCGCAGCCACTGCGATAACCACCATAATCTCGCCTGAACCACTCACGACAGCCAAACCCTAATGGGGAGAGAGAGACTACTCTGACACGTGGCAGTCTCTCAATGGACCGTCAAAGATTCAACACTGGTCAACCAGTCAACTCTGGGCAAGAGCGGTCAATGTTGGTTAAACAGGCTATTTTACACTAAATTTGGCAAGTGATTCCTCTGCAGGAACCCTAAATGGCCTAGAAAGGAAAGGATCGTCTGGCAGTAGTTCATCGCCAACCAGTTTGTTTCTGGAAATTTCCAGAAACAATAAATTAGAAGGAAATAAAATATCAAGCATGATCATACCAAATTCAGCATACCAATCAACCTTAAATTAATCAACGCATGAAATTACCCTAATTAGCATGCCATTCAAATTTAAAATAAAGATAACGCGTAAAGTTACTCTATTTAGCATGCAAATCATATTTAAAATAAAGTTAACGCGTAAAGTTACTCTATTTAGCATGCCCATCAAACTTAAAATAAAATTAGCGCGTAAAAGGCCCCCTAACCTGGTTCCCTTGCTTAAAACGCAAATGCTAGAGCTGCCCCTTTGATCACCAATGGTCTCCTTAGCACCACCTCAATTTATCTCCTCTAATTCACTTTCTAATCATTATTTTTCCTTAATTTCATGCACCTTACAATGCTCTCAAAAATCCAGCCTCCAAACCCCTCTATTCTTTCACAATTTGTCTTTTAATGGTGTCTTAATTAACAATAATGAAAGGAAAACGAAAATGACTTTAAGACTGATTTTAATTGTCATTCAAAGTCATTTATGGACTGTTTTCTCAGCCTCCCTTGGCTGTTCATTCATCTACAGTTTTCTCCACCCTTTCACCTTCATGCCAAAACTCATTTTAGCAAAAAGGAAATTTAATTTAGAATTACCAAGGTTCAAACCCATAACCATGCCAATGCCAATCAATTTCATAACCATTCAACTATAATTATATTGTCACTCAACATAATCAAGCATATTATTAAAAAAAATAATAATTAAATAACACACAATTAGCATACATAGGAATTGAACCCAAGTCCTTTCAAACAAATCAAGTACTCTCAACCATTTGAGCTAGTAGTATTCCACATCATATAAATCAATAATTAATGCCTTAAAGGCTCCCACTACCCGTATTTATTAATTAATTAATTATTTAGTTATTTAATTTTCACGGGTCTTACACATGTTAGTGGGAGTTCATGGTGGTGCCCCATCTATATAATTTAGTAAGGATTCAAGGTAAGGTTACATCCTAACACTCTAAAGAGTCATTTAGTCTCACATAGAGCGTACTGACTCTAGTGGTGAGAGTAACAGGAGGTCTGGAACCCATTAAGGGCTAACCTTGTGTGTGGGGAATGAAACATTATAACAATTAGCTCGGTAGAGCAGGGAAGTCCACCACAAGTCCAACCATCCATTGAATCTGACTAATTATATGTATCTAGATGAGTCGTGTCCGAGTCGTAGTGTATTGTGTGTGTAACATCCCTAAGGAATATTACTTTTACATGAATATAGATGGATAATTAAAATAAAATTAAAAACATAATGATATTAATAAAACCTCATATATAAAATAAATATGACAATCCACTCCAAAGAAAATAAATCTTGTGCAAACATTTCATTAATTCAAATTACCCATCCCTGATCTCATAGTCCTTCATGAGTCATTTGCATAAACTAGATCTTGGGACTTTATTGTGCTCCCATGATACTAACCCTTTCGTGGTCCAACCCTACGAGCCTATCCCGCTCATAGTCCTGCCCCACAGACTCCTCATCTGTAGCAAAATGTCCAAGCCCTCCTCGCTCGGACCCTGGCACGCACGCAATCACCATACTATGGACTCCTCGCCCAATAGCAGCCAACGAGAATAAAACTATTCCTTGCCCATCGTGCGTCTGACGCATGTAATCACCATACTAAGGACTCCTCGCCTCTTAGTAGCCGACGGGAACTACACAGTTCCATGCCCATCATGCGTCCCACCATCAAGCACATCCCAGACCCCTATTGAACTTAGTCCTTCAAGCCCAAACACCACAAACACAGGCATATAATTCCTATACTTTAAGAAATAGCAAGCAACCTAGTTCAACCGCACACACAAACATGAAACTCGTAGTATACTCGCTGATGAGTCATTATTTTCTTCCATTCCACTAGCCTTTGTGTACCCATTAGACAGTTGTTCAGTGCTTAATTGTTCATCTTTAGAGTATTTTTCATTTGCTGGGCTTTATTGGGCCACTGTTCCGAATTTGGACTAATTTCACATTATTTGGCCTAATTTTTGTTTTTAATTATTTTTAGATATTTGGGTGAAGCAATTTTGGAGCTTGGACATCAATATTCAGTTGAAGAGAGTCACCACATCATTTCCACATCATTTCCATGTCATTTCCACGTCAGCAAAGTGAATGGGTCAATATTAGAGGCCCAGGAGTGGCATTTTTGTAATTAAATGTGGCAGAATGGCATTTTTGTAAATACTAGTGGCAATGGGTGAGGTGACCACGAGTTTTAGGTCATTCAACATGCACCAACCGCTCCTTCTTCTTCCACACTCTCTCAAACCTCCATTTTTGTTGTTTTTAAGCTTTGGAAGGTGACCCATGGTGGCACAAGCT
>Ga0099823_1008155_pt1 | contig 10659 bp, 7 predicted proteins | sample CowpearedBW_FD_76831 | JGI IMG/M metagenome (GOLD analysis project Ga0099823, IMG submission 76831) | Root nodule microbial communities of legume samples collected from California, USA - Cow pea red BW | ecosystem: Host-associated > Plants > Roots > Nodule | place: USA: California | collected... | reverse complement strand
TAAGGATTATTTTAAAAATTATATATTATAAATCAATGAAAGTATTTAAAAATGATAAAAGTTTGAATTTTTTTTAAAAAAAAGGATGAATTATAGACATGTAACATATGGAGATAATAAAAACTGTAGCTTATCCATGATGGGGTTGAAATAAAAAGCCTTTGGTCGTGTTGTGTGTAGTTGATTAGAAACCTTTCTAACTTCGAAGGCTATAGCTTGGAAATTGCAAGTACCACCTCATGACAGCAACCCTACGTGCACATTACGCTATCATTGAATCAACCATCTTCCAATAAAGATCTACTTTACTGATAAGGCCAAACCTCCACTACACAGATGCTTCTTTCAATTCACCATCCTTAATTTCACTCTATCATATCACTAAAATACAGATCAGTTGTTATTAAATTTTATCACGTCAATTATTTTTTAACTGTCAATGAGAACTTAAAATATAGTTATAATTAAGTTTAGTAGGAGTTATTGTTGAAGATCCACCTAAAAGATCGTGTTTCAAGCATGATCATTTCTAGAGAATGAATGTATACAAATTTTGTCTTATAAAGTAATATTCATTTAATAAAAATAAAATAGTATGTATGCTGTTATTATTACGTTGACTTGGTTCCCAAAGGTACATGTACGCTTTCATTTCTCAGCCGTCATAATAATAATAACAATTAAATAAAAAAGAATTAAACCTTAACAGGTATAAAAGTGTTTTAGAAATTGCAGCACTGTAATTAACTTACACATGCTGTGATTTCATGCGTGTACTTTCCATCATTTCATTGTTGGTAGCAGATGCACTGCAAATGTGGCTGCTTCTGCTATTCTTCCCTTTTTTGTAGTTAAAAGTCTGCTGAAAGGCATAAGCTTCGGGAGCTGCACGTGACACCCATAACTCTTTTTTCTTGTTGCTATTCGCTATGTATGTTTCCTCTCATATGGATGGGGCTGCTATGCTATCCAATGAAAAAAAATGAGTGACCCAGAAAGTAGTTTCCTTCTAATAGGGTAATTAACCTTTATTAGAAGGAAGCTTGCTTAATTAGACAAACAAAAATAAGGTTTTTGGGTATTTTCTTCTGTTAATTTTGTATCCAGCAATCAAACAAAAAGGAAAGTCAGAGTTGTAGGTGATTAAGCAGATCATGATAGGAGCAGCAAAAGTTACTTATTTCTATTTATAGATGTAATCATCATCACCCGTCCCTTACTTAGAAACCAATCCATTATTTGATTAGCAGTAATAGTATAATAAACTATATGATTGCATGATAATATTAAATATAAGTAAGCAGCAGAAAGAAAAAGAGAGAGAGTATTCTTAAATTGTTATTTTTACTATGACATGGAAGTATCTACCGTGTCTCAGTTCTAACTGCCGAGTTCTGTGAGCTTGGAGGGGTTCCCACTTTCCACTTGTGTCCTAAAGGTCGGTGCTTTAAGATTTTCTTCTTCTTCTTCTTCTTCTTTTTCTTCTTCTTTTTCTATTTCTTCTGATGCAGCTAAACAGTAAGTAGCTATCGGGGATTTATATTCCCTAGTTGCTTTCTGCTTCTACTCAAACCTTCTCTCTGCTCATTGGTTGGAATCAGATTTTTCCTTGCAAGGTGGGTTTCTTCTTCTGCATTTTCTTTCTAATCAGTTCGTGATTGTTGCTTGTTCTGGATATGTTGGTTATTATTCCTTATTCTCCTAAATTTGTTTCTTCTTTTTTTAACGTTTCTGGTGTATGTACTCCTTTCTGGAAAGGAAAATTCTTCTTTACCGTACTGTGGATGTTTCTTCTGTCGTTTCCGGGTCAATTCAGACACCGTACCATTCACTGTTCTTGCAAATTAAAGTGGAAAAAAATAAACAGAAATTTGAAAAAATTAAATAAAGTTATGTTTTGCTGAGTGGAGTGTGTTTGGTTGAGTTTATACCAGTGAAATCCTTTGGAGAATTTATGGCCTCTTACCGTGTGCATCAGATAGCAGCGGAAGAGTGCTAATGATACAAAAAAATAAAACTGTTATTATTTGAACTTTGGATATATAGTAGTTAAGCAATATGATATGGCTTTCAAAGTTTGTGAATGTTCTAGTGTTGAAAAATTCACTTTCTCTTGTTGAATTGTGATAGTGAATAAGGATGATGTCATTTGACAAGGTCCATAGTAGCTTTGCATCTGTATCAGAGCAATCAAACAGATTCCGTTCTTCCTTGCGAGATATTAACTTAGTGATTCTGTGCTTATGGTTTATTTCAAGTGCAGTTGAAGTGACAATGTCCTCCTCAAGGCCTAGCCAATCATCCAGCAATAATTCTGGCAGATCAAAATCATCAAGACGCAGTGCTAGGGTTCTTGCTCAGACAACTTTAGACGCAAAGCTGCATGCAACTTTCGAGGAATCGGGTAGTTCTTTTAACTACTCCAATTCGGTGAGATTGTCTCCTGGCACAGGCACTGCCAGTGGTGATCATCAATCAAGGTCTGATGAAGTAACAACTGCGTACCTGCATCAGTTACAGAAAAGCAAGCTTATCCAACCATTTGGGTGCTTGCTAGCGTTAGATGAGAAAACATGTAAGGTCATTGCTTACAGTGAGAATGCACCCGAAATGCTCACCATGGTTAGCCATGCTGTCCCAAGTGTTGGTGAACACCCTGCTCTTGGCATTGGCACTGACATAAGAACTATTTTCACTGCCCCGAGTTCTACTTCTATTCAGAAGGCACTAGGATTTGGGGAGGTTTCACTTCTTAACCCCATTCTAGTTCATTGCAAGTCCTCTGGGAAGCCCTTTTATGCAATTATCCATCGTGTTACCGGCAGTGTGATCATTGATTTTGAACCGGTGAAGCCTCATGAAGTTCCCATGACTGCGGCAGGTGCCCTGCAATCCTATAAGTTTGCAGCAAAAGCAATAACTAGACTGCAATCCTTGCCTAGTGGGAACATGGACACTCTGTGTGACACAATGGTTCGAGAGGTTTTTGAACTAACAGGTTATGATAGAGTGATGGCTTATAAATTTCATGAGGATGATCACGGGGAAGTGATTGCAGAAGTGAAAAGGCCAGACATGGAGCCGTATCTGGGGTTGCACTACCCAGCAACTGATATTCCTCAGGCTACACGTTTTTTGTTTATGAAGAACAAGGTGCGTATGATAGTTGATTGTCGTGCAAAGCATGTGAAGGTTCTTCAAGACAAAAGAATTCCATTTGAGTTAACTCTGTGTGGATCAACCTTGAGGGCTGCTCATAGTTGTCACTTGCAATACATGCAAAACATGAATGCTAGTGCTTCCTTGGTTATGGCGGTTGTGGTCAATGACAATGATGAAGATGGGGATAGTTCTGATGCTGTTCAGCCACAGAAGAGAAAGAGACTATGGGGTTTAGTAGTTTGCCATCACTCTACTCCCAGGTTTGTTCCTTTCCCTCTGAGGTATGCTTGCGAATTCCTGGCTCAGGTATTTGCCATCCATGTGAACAAAGAACTTGAGATAGAGTATCAGATTATTGAGAAGAATATCCTGAGGACCCAAACACTCTTGTGTGATATGCTGATGCAAGATGCACCCCTAGGTATTGTATCACAGAGTCCTAACATTATGGATCTTGTTAAGTGCGATGGTGCAGCACTGTTGTATAAAAACAAGTTATGGAGATTAGGGGTAACGCCAAGTGAATCCCAGATAAGAGAGATAGCTTTGTGGCTCTCTGAATGTCACAGGGATTCCACTGGTTTGAGTACAGATAGCTTGTCTGAGGCAGGCTTCCCAGGGGCTGCTACTCTTGGTGATATAACTTGTGGAATGGCAGCTGTCAGAATATCTTCCAAAGACATAGTTTTCTGGTTCAGATCTCACACAACCGCCGAAATTCGATGGGGTGGTGCAAAGCATGAGCCTGGTGAAAGGGATGATGGTAGCAGGATGCATCCAAGATCTTCATTCAAGGCTTTCCTTGAAGTTGTGAAGACAAGGAGTTTGCCCTGGAAGGACTATGAAATGGATGTCATTCATTCATTGCAGCTAATACTGAGAAATGCATTCAAAGACAACGAGAGTATGGAGATAAGCACATATGCTATCAATACAAGATTGGGTGATTTGAAAATTGAAGGGATGCAAGAACTGGAAGCAGTGACTAGTGAGATGGTAAGGTTAATTGAAACAGCAACAGTACCAATTTTGGCTGTTGATGTCAACGGAATGGTCAACGGGTGGAATACAAAAATTGCCGAGTTGACATGTCTTCCAGTTGAGCAAGCTATTGGGAAGCATTTACTCACTCTTGTTGAAGATTTTTCCGTAGATAGAGTGAAGAAGATGTTGGACATGGCACTGCAGGGTATGCCTTTTTCTTTTCTTTTCTTATTCTCATACACTTGTTTTAGGTCTTAGCATTCATGAGCAGAGACTTTGAAATGAGTGTGGGTATTTAGATGTTAGGTTGTTATCTTACCTAAAGTCACTCATGAATATTGCATTAGTGAAGAATTCTAAAAATTTTAATTTGTCTTGCTTCGAAGTTAAACTTAATTTTATCTGAACCTCCTATAATTTAACATGTTACAAAACATGATCAGGTGAGGAAGAGAAAAATGTGCAATTTGAGATCAAAACACACGATTTGAAGATTGATTCTGGTCCAATCAGCTTGGTGGTTAATGCTTGTGCAAGCAGGGATCTTCAAGATAATGTTGTTGGGGTTTGTTTTGTGGCCCAAGATATAACTGCTCAGAAGACAGTGATGGACAAATTCACCCGAATTGAAGGCGACTACAAGGCAATTGTGCAGAATCCAAACCCATTGATCCCTCCAATATTTGGCACAGATGAATTCGGGTGGTGTTGTGAATGGAATTCAGCCATGACAAAGTTAACTGGGTGGAAGCGGGAGGAGGTGATGGATAAAATGCTTTTAGGGGAGGTTTTTGGAACACACATAGCTTGTTGTCGTCTAAGGAATCAGGAAGCTGTTGTTAACTTCAGCATTGTACTTAACAAAGCCATGGCTGGTTTGGAAACAGAGAAGGTTCCTTTGAGTTTCATTACTCGTGACGGGAAACACGTAGAATGTCTACTTTCCGTGAGTAAGAAGTTGGATGCAGAGGGTGTAGTTACTGGAGTCTTCTGCTTCTTGCAACTAGCAAGTCCAGAGCTGCAACAAGCATTACACATTCAGCACCTATCTGAACAAACAGCGTCCAAAAGACTGAAAGCTTTAACTTATTTGAAAAGACAAATTCGGAGTCCTTTATACGGGATTGTGTTCTCCCGGAAATTGTTAGAAGGTACTGAGTTGGGAGCTGAACAAAAACAATTTCTGCAAACGGGTACTCGGTGTCAACGCCAGCTTAGCAAAGTCCTGGATGACTCAGATCTTGACAGCATCATTGATGGGTATGATATTGCTAAATATTGTGCTTCCCTTGTGTCCTGCATAATTTTGACTGATTTTTTTTATGTGCATGTTGAACAGGTACCTGGATTTGGAGATGGTTGAATTTACTCTGCATGAAGTGTTAGTTTCCTCCTTAAGTCAAGCCCTGACAAAAGGTAATGCAAAAGGTGTCCGAGTTGTGAATGATGTTGAAGAGCAGATCACAACAGAAACCTTATACGGTGATGGTCTCAGGCTCCAGCAGGTCTTAGCAGACTTTTTATTGGTTTCCATCAATTCCACACCAACCGGAGGTCAGGTTGTTGTAGCAGCCTCGTTAACAAAACAGCAGTTAGGGAAACTAGTTCATCTTGCTAATTTGGAGCTCAGGTAATTAATCACGTCACTTCAGTTCAATCCACATAAAGATTGACACCACTTTCAATCTAAAACAACATATAGTTTATGAGTATTATATAGTGTTTAACTTTATCGTTTATACCTAATATAAAACTTAGATTCATACTTGGATTATTTCCGACACTTATATGCTTATCCAGGTCACCCTGAATTGGATTCATGTAACACAACTTCTGAAGGAAAAAAAAACTTGTTATGCTATATTGAGATTATATAGATATGTAATTTGTTAACTTTTGTTATTTTTTGCAGCATAACGCATGATGGTTTTGGGGTTCCGGAAACATTGCTGAACCAAATGTTTGGACGTGATGGTGATGAATCTGAGGAGGGTATCAGCATGCTGATTAGCAGAAAGCTGCTAAAGCTGATGAATGGAGAAGTGCGTTATATAAGGGAAGCAGGCAATTCATCTTTCATCTTATCTGTTGAACTTGCCGCAGCTCATAAATCCAACACTTCAAATTTTGGAAATAATTAAATCAAACCATATTTTTTGTACATCCGAAAGTGAAGGGTGCAAGAAATTTGCATTCCTTGTTCCATATTTAACTCTTGGTTTTATGTACCCACCTTCTTGTAAGGTGATAATGTAGATATGTAATGTATAACTAACGATTCACACTCTCTCCCCAAGTGGTCTCATTACAACAATTATGCGTCATTTGCAACAGAATGAAACATAAATAAAAGCTAACTAGGAACATTTCGCACCATTAAGAGAAGTTATTTCGAATTATTCAGAGATTTGAGTTTGAATCCCACCCAGCTTATTAACACTTACGACAAGAGAAGAGGTTCTTAGTTTAGGAGTTAGAAGGAACTGTCATGGTGAAAAAATAAGTTTCCTTTTTTAGTTTTATTATTTATTTATTTTAGCAATAATAAAATATTTTATTGTCCGTTGAATTTGTGGCATTAGTTTCAAAAATTATTAAAATTATCAATATTTATAAGTTGAGCATTTTATAGAAAATATTAAGTTACATTTCTAGAGTTGACAAATTTGATTAAACGTTTTATAAATAGAGTGGCCAAATAAAATGAATAACAAGCTACTTGTTTCATGGACTTTAAATTTTGAATTCAAAGTAAATTGGTCATTATCAAATCCAAAGATAGCTCGTAAAAATATATATTAAAAGTCCAACAAGATAGATTTATACACATTTTTTTTTCCAGAAAATTGATATTATATTTGGAGATGGGTTAAATTGGTTGCACGAGGGAATATGCGAAATGAATGGGTTGGTAGTGTGACATTAGTTAATTGATTTTGTAATTTGCACCTTCCACATGTATGTCGATGACCTTGTTAAAGTATATAATTAAACTTCTCCCATACTTAGTTACCAGCTTTTGTTGTCTTTTCAAACATATTATGTAACGGTTCTTTAACAGTACAATATCACCTTCCACTTATATCACATTTTATTTTCCAAAAGAGAAAAAAACACTCATCGATTTGAATATCGCATTTGGATTGGTGACACTATAATAACTTAAATTAACCGTATCTGTGCTAAAACGGCATCGCTTGTGCTTGCACAATTTTTTTATATAAAAAAGAAAAAAAGGTGTGAAGAAAGAATGAATGTGTGATAAGAAAAAAAAAAAGAGTAATTACTGTAAAAAGTGTTGTAGTATAGAATTATTATATAATAGTATACAAAATTGGTAAGAAGTCTCTGTAATTTCAAAGAGGTTAAATATAAGGCCTATACTTATATGTTTTATCTTGCTTCTACTTATTATCTTAACTTAAATATGTTTTTAATTTTTAAATTTGAATATAAAATTAAAATTGATTAATGTTATTATTTTTTGCTCTAAAATTTAAAATTACATGATGTAATTTTTTAATACATTAAAATAATTTAACATAATTAAATTAGAAAAATTATAACTGTTTATTTTTAAAATTTGAAATCTAAATTGTTTAAAAGTTCGTGACAAAAAAAATAATAATTTCACGATAAAGTTTATAGAGTAAAACCATATTTAGAGTTATTAATTTTATGTCTTTATCTTTTATTATGTTTTTGTCCCTTTCATGTTTTATTCTTTTTCTTTTACTTTGGTTCATACTGAAGAAATGAAATGAAGTGAGAGGCAAGTATGAATCGATTCACATTTTCACGGGAGAACAGTAGGCAAGGTTGTGTGGAGCACATATTGATAGCTATTACGAAGTCAACACCAGACACAGAACCACTAATGGAACATTTGATTAACAAAATAACAAGCATGCAATCATTTATCAAAGAAATGAATATACCCCATTTACTCACATTGAAATTCCTTTATGATTTTGCAACAAACATGAATCGTAAAGCAACAAGGAGAAGACAGAAGGGTGAAAGAGCAATGACAGAGACAACACAACAACATTCAGAGACAAATTATTTCTTAGGTGCAAGCCTGGTCTTGATTTTCTCAACCTCCTTGGTACCAATCTGAAAGGCCTGGGTCAAGACATTGTCTGGAACAGGTGGTGTGGCTGTAAACAGGGTCAGAGCAATGGACTGTGTGCCAGGCAATTGACTGTTGAAGGCTGCAAGGGCTGAAGCAGGTTCCTTTGCATTGTTCTTTTGGAAGTGAACTAAGCCTTTTGGGAACACAAAAATCTCACCCTTGGTGATGGTCTTTGATATTAGCACATTGGCTGTGGTTATGAATCCCACATCGAGTGTTCCTTCCAGCACGAACACAATCTCGGTGGCGCGTGGGTGCGTGTGAGGAGGGTTGATGCCACCCGGAGCATAGTCAACTCGTGACATAGATACACCAAGGGTGTTGAGTCCTGGGATTTTCTGAACATTGGCTCCAGTCACCAACGACCCATAGGTGTTGTTTGTGGTACCTGGTTTCGCTAGTATGTCTGAGAAGAAATCAGAGGCATTTACCGCACCATCTTTGCAGGGGAATCCATTCACTTTAATACCTGTAACAATTGCACAAAATGAAAATTGTTATGCAGATCACAGATTCTCGTGTAAAACAACCTTGTAAATTTTCATTAGAACTTGATAAGAATGATGGTAGAAATGATTTCTGGTAATTTAAGATGGTAAAAGCTTGTAGTCAAATCCTGTATGTAAAAAGAAAAGACTCACTGTCAGATTATACACGAATTAAAAATTCAGTGCACCAATCATGATACAGAAATGCGAAATGATTAACGGGAGTTGGCGAGAAGTTTATTTTAATTAATGGGAGGTGTTCGATTGCAGAAACGGGTGAGAGGAAGGAAAAAGTTAGTAATCAAATGAGGAAGTTTTGATTAAAAAGCAAAATTAAAGGTGTTGGTAGGTCTGGGAGAATGAATTGATTAAGAAAAAATAATGAAATGAAAAGGATGAAATCTAATGATTAAGTGGGAAAGTGAAGGTATGCATGAAAGTTGGCATCTTTGGATTTGTGCACAGTAGAAGATGAAAAATAGCACCTGAGGCAAGGTCAGCGACACAGAGGTCTTGAAGAGGATCAGGATCTGATGCAGTGATGGTGGTTGACACCAAAGCAAAAGTGAATAGTAGAAGCGAGGCTGTGAGCTTCATGTGAGAGAAGTGAAGTTGGGAATGAAAGGAGAAGAAAGCAGAGACTTTTAAGAAAGGAGAAGAAAAGTATGTTAGAATTGTTTGAATGAGGTGGAAGTTGGAAGGAAGTGTTGGCGTGGTTGGGGTATTTATCACAAGGAGTAGAGAGTAGATGGAGAAGAAAAGAAGAATGTGATAATAATAAGTTGAATAAGTGGCGCGTGTGTATTAAACGCATGAAACATGCCTAATTCTTGGACTTAAAACATAGGAATAAAATAAACCTAAGACCTGTGTTTTGGTTTGGGCCTTTGATGAAGCTAAGGATGAATGACCCAGTCAATCGTGAGTTGCGGTCTCGCACATGCCACCTGTGCTCTGCTCCACACCCTTGTGTTGTGTTGAGTGTTTCATTAATTTACTCTCAGAATCGTAGCTTGTTTTGTGTTCCAACTTGAACAATTTCTTCCCAAAATTTCAAATCCTGGTTTACAATGGATAGCTTTTACTTTAAATTAAATGTTTATTTTAGGTCGTGTCTTCTACGGAATGAGCAACCCTCACATGGGTCAGTTCCATTTTCTATTAGGAAAAATGTGCTTTTGTTTTATATATTGTTTTAAATATTAATTGTTATTTCTCAATTATATTTCAAACAAATAAATAAATAAATTTAGAAAACAAAATGCACACCCGATCACTATTAGAAAGTGGATTGTTAATATATATCAAATTAATTACAATTTCTACCATTAACTTTATCATTGACACATTTACTCTAAGCTTCATCTTCCTTTATTTAGAACAGTTAAATTTTAAAAAAATATAGAATATTTTTTATAAGAAAATTTTCAAAATTAAATACATGGTGTATGCCTTCCCAACCTTAACGTATTACTGTTTAAACCAATTTGAAGAGACGGATTAAGATATAAAATATTATTTGTTTGAGAAAATAAGTAAAGAAAAGAAATTTGAAGAGACGGATCAAGATATAAAATGTAATTCATTTGAGAAAATAAGTAAAGAAAAGCACAGATAGAATTAAAATAATACATCAAAATTTAATCTCACCACAAATGACGATTTGCAGTGATATATCAAATTTTACATTTTTTTTTTACATTTTATTATCATATAATACATTAATAATAATAATTATTATTATTATATTTATTATTAAATATATATTATTAAATATTATTTATTATTATAATTTATTATATATGTATATATAACCGGTTATATATATAATAAATTATATAATAATTAAAATATTATTAAATATGTATACATATAAAAATTATTAAGAAT
>Ga0099823_1008153_pt1 | contig 10660 bp, 5 predicted proteins | sample CowpearedBW_FD_76831 | JGI IMG/M metagenome (GOLD analysis project Ga0099823, IMG submission 76831) | Root nodule microbial communities of legume samples collected from California, USA - Cow pea red BW | ecosystem: Host-associated > Plants > Roots > Nodule | place: USA: California | collected... | reverse complement strand
GGTGGGTCGTCGGGTCTAACCAATCTGGTTGCGTAGTTGGGTCTGCCCGACCCATCTGGGTTGTCGAGCATGTTTCCAAATTTATCATGAACTCAAAACATAATTAAGCGTAAAATAAATATTATTAAAATTAAATTTTATCTCACAATAAATTCAATTTTTTTTTTCCAAACAAGAAATTGAAATTTAAGGTATTTTAATTTCTTTATCCAAACAAGTTATTTAAAAAATGAATGAAATTTAATTACAAGCAATTCAAATACAAAGCATTTCCATTTCTAAGCATTGTTGAAATGCTCCATCCAAACACAAGGTAAGAATATTAAATTTACAAAGCAAAAAGCAAATGGTACAACCTTAAAGAAACTCTTTAGAATTTAAAATTTACAAAGCAAAAATTAAGCGGTAAAAAGTTCTACTTGGATGAAGAATTTCAACAATGCCGAGAAATTGAAATGCATTGTATTTGAATTGCTTGCAATTAAATTTTCTTCATTTTCTAAATAACTTGTTTGGATAAAGAAATTAAAATACCTTACCTTTCTATTTCTTGTTTGGATAAAATAATTGAATTTCTTGTGAGATAAAATTTCATTTTAAAAATATTTATTTTAGGCTTATGTTTTGAGTTCATAATAAATTTGGAAAGGGGTTCGACGACCCAGATGGATCGGGCCGACCCAACGACTCAACTAGGCTGGAAAATCCAAACGGTCTAGGTTGGGTTAGCTCGATGATCTAGACAAGCATGATCAGCCTGACGACCCATACGGGCCGGTCATGCCCGTTAAGTTCGTCAACCCAACCCGTCTAGGTCATTGGACGGCTTGGATCCACTAGATCGTGGGGCCCGCTTGACCCATATGGGTTGTTGGGCCTATTTGTGTCATTGGGCACACCTGGCAAGTCTGTGTCATTGGGCCGACTCGACCTAGCAAGGTCGTTGGGCTGATTGGTATCGCTCGGGTTGTCTGGGCCCGTCTAGGTTGTTGGGTCGGTCAGGTCCAATTAGGTCATCGGGTCGATCATGCTTGTCAAGTCAACGGATCGGTCGGATCGTTGGACCTGTCCGACACGTAGGGTCGTCAGGCCTGCTCGATACCTTAGGTCGTCAGGCCTGCTCGATACCTTAGGTCGTCTGGCCCACCAAACCCGTTTAGATCGCCGAGCTTGCTCGTCATGGTTTGGCCATCGGACCTGCTGACATGTTTAAGTTGTCAAGCCCGCCCTACCCATATGTGTCATCAGGTCACCCCGATCTGTCTGGGTCGTCAAGCTTGCTCTACCCGTTTGTGTTGTCAGGTCGGTCTGACCCGTCTAGAGTGTCTAGCCAACCCAACCTGTCATGATTGTCAAGTTTGCCGAGTCCATTTGGGATTAAGTCCAGAGTGTAAGGTTGAGTGAAAAAATTTTCAAATTCCACCTTGTTTAAATTCCTTCTAATTTAGCTAATTGAAATACTTAAAAAAAATACATACATTTTAAATGTTTTTTAATTTCTCTATCCAAATAAAGAATTTCATTACAAATAATTTCAAATTCTCCAAATAAATAAATTACGCTCTTGAATTACTTCATCCAAACAGAGCACAAAGAGACATTTTAGAATTTAAAGTTTACAAAGCAAAAAGTAAACGGTATAAAAGCTCCAGTTGCATATTAATATTATTTTTTCCTTTACTAAACACTTGAAACAACTAGTAAAAATCAAACATGTTGAATTACCTTAAACAAAAGTGAAGTTCAAATAAAATCAATAGAATTAAAGTTTTTTTTATTAAGATTGTGTTTTTTTCCTTTTTATTATATAAAAACGAAATATGACAGTACTTATTCTAATAAACCAATTATTTCACCCAACTCCTATATGATGTAACTTACATAGGAGATCCATCCTTATACCAAGTTTTTCTTAATATGATTCACACAATATTAAAAAATTAGAAAAGACTTCAACATACTAGATAACATCTAGTCTAAGCTTAATATTATTGATATAAACATAGAATACAGATATAATATCTGTTAACATACATCCACAAATCATCATCATTATCATCATTATTATTATTATATATTAATTATTATTGATGAAGTACACAGAAGATCAGAAGCACTCTTGCTCCATCTCCTCTGGTTTTTACTCATATTGGCAATCCAGCAAGAAAGCGTTTGTAAAAGTCCAATGCCTCTCGTGGTTTATATTCCGGAACAGTATGCCCAGATCCCTGCACCAAAAGTAACCAAACATTATAAACACTAACTAAATCAACATCAAAATTATTACATAGTTTAAGGTATATAGTTAAAAATGTCACATGACATCATCTCTCTTCATCACTACCATATGTTATGTATATACAAACCTTTATGGTCAGAAAAGTAAGGTTTTTGTCATATCCTTGAGTGTACCTGCAACCAATCAAGATAAGCCATTAGAAGTTTGATCTTTTGCACTTTTTTGATTAAATATGTTTTTTTATTCTTGTATTTTTGAAAGTATAAATGTTGCTTGTTTCAAAAAGGTTCTTTCTTCCATTTAACTCCAAATATTTTAAGATTTATCAGGTAGGGATAAGACAACAGAGAAATGGAACAAGGAAATACCCAGCAACTTGACCATTGGAAGACCATGGCCTCCATTCATCAACAATCTTGTATCCAATAGATCTTGTCCATGCCTCACTCCCCGTATATGGAACACACATATCATGATCACCACTGCAAGAAACATGAAACTCTTAAGTTTTCTACAAATTAACACCATGAAGCATTAACCAAAGATAGCAGCAATAATAAGTAGAAATGCCATGAACTGTGACCAGAAAAGTTTATCAAATTAAGAAAGTCGATACTAGCAATGTCATTCATATTCAAATAAAGTAAATGGTGATTCAACAATACTCTGCAGTGGCTATGCTAAAACATGTTCACATATGTATTTTCTTTTTCAGTAGTCAACATTGGCAGAAAACAACAGGGACTATTGCATTGATGGAAAAATAATGTCATCCCAAACTAAAGGAAAAGCTGAAAAGGTGTCCAAATTTTCTTTCATAAGATCAACTGGAACAATGAATTGCCTAAATCTATAGCAATGGAATATTCGCAGTTACCAACAATATAAAAAATGATATCTGGAAATTTACCTGAATATAAGTGCTCTATAACCTTTGGAAGTTAAGTACTTGTGATAGTCGATCATGCTCCCAGCATCATGATCAAAGAAAATTCTGTCTGTGCATATTTCCCAACTACTGACGACAGTTTTCTGTTTCATCAAAAAGATCACAATTTAGTGTTTTCATATCCAAAGCAACAGGATTCTTACTAGAAACCTCACCTGTGCAACATGAATTGCTGTCCTGACTTCTTCATTGTTCAACCATGCGTTTGCAACCTCATCATCCTAAAGATAATATTACATCTTGTTACTAGCTAAACATTCAATGAATAGGTGATACAGTAAAATTGATGCCAATTATAACATGTTTTGTAGAACCCCAGGAACATTTTGACCAAAGCAGATATGATAGATAAAAGACAGATTGACAATAATATATTGTCCCTTCAATTGGGAAATATTTTTCACAAGCTTGTACTTTACTTCTAAACCAAATTACAACAAATGACAAGGATGAAACAAATTGTTGTCAGGGTAGCTTTGATTTTTAGTAGGAAATGAACAATAACATAAGAGTAAAAGCCCTCAATAGTAAAGACTTTTAGAAGCTAAGGCTTAGTTTTCTGTTGACTCCATTATGTGCCAATGGAATCTGGCTTATCTTTATTTGTTAGAAATCTTTCCAGTGTCCACTATTTCTATCTGAATTGAGAAGCAAGCATTACTTCAAATATATAAGCTTTAGAACGATATAGATGACACATTTAAGAGTGTGTTTAATGTTAGCATCGAAGCTTCTCTAACTAACTTGAGCCATTCTCTTCTTCAGGACTATTTTCATCAATTTCTAATTCAGAAATCACCACTTGCTGTTGTAAATGAAAGAATTACAAGTTCTATTTTGCTTTTGGCACAGTAAGGAATCAACAGTTCTGAGGTGTATACAAGTAGCCATGAACTTCATGAAATTATCAAGCAATTAAAACAAATTGGTAGTTGGTAAGTAGAGGTTGAATGTCAAAAATAGATTATCAGATTGTGGTGATGGAACCTACCGTGCATGGTGGAGAAAGTTGTAAACTCGTCAGCTGTGGCCAAGTTGGTACAATTCCAGCTCTCACAGGTGCTCTTAGGGGCCAGGCACGACCGAACATTCTTTTCCTTACTGGGAAAGGTTTTTCAGTCTCGCCCAACTTCCGGAAGCTAGATGGCAACCTAATATAGGATTCTGTAATCTTCACTGCTTCTGAGGCGTGATAACATGGTTCCAGGATGTTGTAAATGTTTATCCCATCAACCAACTACAACAGCAAGAATCATCAATGTGTTCCAAATTCAATTAGCTTATTTCATGCCAGTAATTTATACATTGTTAAATCACCTCATCAACTTTAGCAAGCTTGCCAGAACAAATTTCACTGGTTGGATTATAAAAATTCCCATTGCACTCTCTGTTCACCTCCTGCGGCAACCACCACTGATTAAATGAAACATATGTAGATGACAAAAAAGCATAGCAAGCTTTCAAACAGAAACAGACTCGTTAAAACCAAAAGATAAAGTTCCAAACTTGTGCCTTAAATAGTGCATTTTGCTTTTATATCCAAAAATGTTAAAAAAATTCCTTAATTGCAATCAACATCAACCGAAACTAGCCTTAGTTGGAGCTTCTTTTTGTCTGCATTCATAGCAGTCTCCAGCACCTTCATTGTGCTGGGTGTGACTAAATGTGTTTAGTCCCACATCGTCAAATTTACATATTTTATAAAACAAAGACAAGCAATTGATATAATGGTGTGTTAATTGTTCATCTGTCACATAATGAGGGGCTAATTTTCACCTTAAACAGGTCATCTGAGATAAGTCCCATCCCATGCACAAATGGAACAAGAGCATTGCCATCAAATTCTTCATCTGTCACACCATTTCCAACCATGTAACCCTGTTCACAATGACCATGAGATTGCATCCACAGGTTTGAAGACATAAATTTAGTAATCAAAGATAAAGACCTTGAGATTTAGTATAGGCTCCACACCAGCCTCAATTCCTGTGGAAGATCAAGAAACTGCATCTTATTTCTGACTCCATCATTCAAAACATTAACAACAAAACTTACTACTACCTTTCACAACTTCAGCAGTAAGAGTAGGCACATACACTCCTGCATAGGACTCTCCAGCAATGAAGAACGGGTTGGTAAGGAACTCAGGGTATAGTTCAAACCACTGATTTTTTTTCAAAAACATAAAAAAGGAATATGTAAGAGCATTGTAACGAACACAAACTTCTTGATTCAAATAATTACTCAGTATCTCACAGTTGTTTCCTTAATTACCTTAAGAAGAAACTCATGTGAATCAGAGGCAGTCTGTGTGTCTCCAGTTATGTAATCAGTTTCATTCTTTGAGTATGACCACCCCACACCAGCAGGAGAATCCAAATATATAATATTGGAAACCTATAATACAAACCAGAATCACATACAAATTGATCACAAGAAAACACAACCACTGAGTCATTGATGAATTACAGAGACACTGAACCCAAAACAGAACTATAACACAATAAACCATCATTCTTCTCCATCTACATTCCACCCTGTTTATAAAGCACAGACCTTTGACCAGCTGTATGGATTGAGATGTAGTGTGGGAAGACCCCCTTTTGTCTTCGCTGCCTCAAAATTAAAAGGACCTGAAACACATAATCAATTGTCACATGATTCATAAAGTAAACCTAGGAACAACAAATAACACGACCGGAACCATATTTTCAGCTGAATGCCTCTTAGAACAGCCATCAAATCTACTTAGAAGAAAGTGCATTGAGTACAAGCTAATCATTGAAAACACTACGGTCTGAGCCTCACACTTAGGACCAACTACAAATGGTGTGAAGAAAACACTACGGTGTGAGCAATTGTAAACCATTTCTAGGTCACAATTCCTAAATTCTGTCAAAAGAAAAAAAAAAGGACAGTGTAGAAAGTGAACAATTAATTACCATGCTCATACACGAATCCATCAAAGCTAGAGCAGCCAGGTCCCCCATTAAGCCACAGAACCACAGGGTCCACAGAAGGGTCACCCTGTGATTCAACAAAATAGTAAAACAAGTTCTTCGAACGACTCTCACCCACTGTCACATACCTTCAAGAACCAAAAAACTTGAAAGGGTCAACGCTGATTTCTCAAAGGGTCAACATTTCAGAAAACAAAAAGACAAATTGTTTAGAGAAAAACACAGCACTCCTCTCACCCAGCATAGTGCTTGGAAGGTAGAGTCCCACTGAAGCCAGGAACCTGTGCCACAATGGCACTTTCTGGTGCTGATTGTGTTGGCACAAAGCACAGGAAAATATGAAGTAAGACCAAACACAAACACATACTACAACAAGACTTGACCATGGTGCTGTAAGTCAAATAAGAGAAACAAGGAAAGTAAAAATATAATCTTTATCAACTATCACAAGCAGCATAGTTTGTGACTCAATTTATAGAAGAGTGATGTATGAAGCAGTGATAGGTCCATGATATTTTTTTTTTTTATTGCAAGTTGCAAAACGTGTGTACTTTAGTTACCTTAGAAGCCAAGAGAGTAGTTACTGATATAATGAGTAGGAGAGAGAAAAGAGAATGACCCAATAGGCGCACATGCTTAACTGAACTATGAAGATAAGGAAAGTGTCTTTCTAAGAATGGTTGATGTTGGAAAAGGTTTAAGGTTCTTAAACATGGTGAAGAGATTGTTAGGGTTACAGGGCTGTGCAGTTGAAGGTTCCATGAAGGCCCAATAGTAGAGAGAAACCTATCAAGATAAAGGATTTGGTTTGATGCAGAAATTGCTTTCTTTATTAAGCATTGATCAATGGAAAGGAAAAAAAAAAGCTATTTTACACTATTATTCACAAATAACAATTCTCATTTGGGACTTATTTTTTTAATAAAATATTATATTATAATAAAATATTAATTTATTTAAGTATCAAATAGTAGTATTCATTCTTATTTGTGAGATTAATTAATAAAGGTCAAGTGAGTGTTCAAGGTGTGAGAATTTAAATTTAAATTTTGTTTATCTCAAAAATATTTAAAAAGGTTGTGACTATCTTTATTTAATGGGAATAAGAAGTTAAGGGGCATTCATTTGCAAAATCATAACAAACTCTCATATTTAGTGTGTTTCAAAGTAAAAAATTAAATAAAATATGTACTAAAAATAACATAAAAAGAACATTCAATATGCATGATTTGAAAAACTAAGTACATTAACAAAACCTATGAAAATGAAAGAAACATGATCCATCAACTACATGGATGAATCACTCAAATAATATAGTTTAAGTAAAACTAAAAACACATAAAGAGTGTTTCTGTACCACATTTTAAATTTGGCAAAATTGCATAATTTCGTAGCATAAAAGAATTATGAAGCAGATAAATCAACCCCAAATTTATATTTTACCATAAATATATTACTTTTCTTTTCAAGTTTTCCTAGTTCAAATATATTACTTCCCATAATCAACCAAAACTGAATCAATCTGTTTTGAAGATCCAACAGAATAAACTAGTGAAACAAATGAATTGATCAGAAAAAAGAAAAGACTACAAAATCGATTTAAAGAAAAATAGTCAATGAATCTGAAAATTGGGCAAAAACTAGTGTAAACTATTTAAAATAATATTAAATAAATTTTTTAATTTTTTAAATAATACAAAATATTTATTTATTATTTTACATATAAATTTATTATCTTAATAAGTAATCATAAATAATGCTGAAATTTTAATTTAAGTATGATAGCATATTTTATTTTAATTTTTTTATTTATTTTAAATGTTGAAAACTTGTAATTTTATGTTTTATTTTAATTTTTAATATTATAGAATTAAATATTATATTTTTAGTATTACTTTATATATTATTAAATTATTATAGTAATTTTATTAACACCAATTTAATCTCATATGAGCTAATAAATCTCGAATCAATTTTTAGCTTGGTCTGATGTCAATTACCAGATAAATATATAAATTTTAACTATCACTAATTAATTTAGTGAGCTTTAGTGTATGATGAGTTTTAGTGACTACATGAAAATTATTCTCATTATTACCTATTTAAGTGTAATCTAAAAAAAAATGAAATTACAACTGATGTTAATATCACTAACTAAATTAACCTATTTCCATAATAAATATGAGTTAGTTATAAATGTGTATATTTAAAGAATCAAATGATGGTTTGTAATTTAAAGTAGTGCATGTCACCTGAGAACAGAAACACGCATAAAAGAAAAAAAAAAGTAAAAGAGGGAAACAAAAGGAAGTAATAAATGAGAATGTCACATAAGAACAAAACACACAGAAAAATAAAAAGCAAATATGAGAAGGGAAAAAAGAAGAGGCACAAACTTTGGCCAAGACAATAATAGAACCACCTACCATTTTCACTACCAAATATTGTTTTGTAAGCATCACACTGTACAATTAATGATGCAAGAGTTTATGTCATAAACAACTACATTAAAAATTTTAAAATGTCTTCTTATAAATTTTATACAATTATATTTGTATTTTATATGAATTAATTATTTAACAATATACAAAAAAAAAGGGTTACCTCTTACAAAATATGCTAGCCTTCTATAGTATTGACGGGAACAATATAATCATGTTGCTTAAAAAATGTTGGTTTAAATATTATTTTGGTTTCTATGTTGGTCTAGTTTGTTCAATTTTGATCTTTTTTTTCCCATTTAATTTGGTCTTTAATTTGTAAATTTATGTTCAATTTCATCCTTTTCGTTGACGTCGTTTAAATTGATAATGACAGAGTGTACATACTAGCACTGTTCACATGACGTGACACTGTTCACATTATGACTGGTTGTATTTTGTTCAAATAAGTCCATATTTTAGTTAAATTTGTTCAATTTTAGTCCCCATTTTAGTTAAATTTGTTCAATTTAGTCCTCATTTTAGTTAAATTTGTTCAATTTAGCCCCCATTTTAGTTAAATTTGTTCAATTTAGTCACACCCACTATTTCATGACCATTCACCATTGCCACCACCTCCACAATAGTCCAAGTTGAACGGCGAGACAACTTAGTCAAGGTCGAAGGGCGTGATAGGCCAGTCCAGGTAGAAGGTGGAGATGGTCCAACCCAGTCGAGGTCAAAATGGAACAGACAAGTTAGGCAAGGATCGAAGGTAAAGACATGTCAACCCAAATCGAAGGTTGAGAAAGGTCGGCCCATGCTGGAGGTCAAGATGGGCTAGCCCGGACCCAAGATCGAGACGAATCAGCCCGTTTGAAGGTCGAGACGAATATACTAGTGTTGAATGTCAAGACGAGTCGACTTGAGCCAATTGTCAAGACAAGCTGGCTTGGGACGATTATCGAAACGAGTTGGCTCAGGCCAATTGTTGAGACAAGTCGGGTCGTAGGTTAATATAGGCCGAATTTGGCAAATTTCGGTTGTGATCGTTTCAATTGAATTTAACTGAATTTTGGACAAGCTGACTCAATTAAATTCAGCTAGATTTCGGTCGAGATCGACTCGACCAAAATTTGGCTAGGGCAGACTTGCCAAATTCAGCTGAGTTGAATTAGTCGTATTCAGACGAATTTCAGCTAGAGTTGACACAACCAAATTCTATTGAATTTTAGTCTAGGTTGACTCGCCAAATTCTTTCAAGGTCAAATCAGCGAAATTCGGGCAAGTTTCAGCTAGGGTTGACATTGTCGAATTTTGTCAATGTTTGGCCAGGAAATCGTATTAGGTCGAATTTTAGTCAAGGCAGACTCAGCCAAATTTGACCGAATTTCGATAATGACCGACTCGACCGAGACCATCCTTTGAAATTTGGCCAAATTGGGCCAAGTTGGCCCTAACCAAAGTTTGTTCTAATTCGGTCGAGTTTGCGTTGGTCGAAATTTGGCTTAATTTAGCCAAATTGGCCTAACTCAAGTTGAAGGTCGTCTCGGGTCTACCCATGTTTAAGTTTGAGACGAGTCAAGATGGGTCTGCTAGTGCTATAGGTCAATCATGACCAATTTGACTAAAGGTCGAAAGAGAGTAATCTAGACCAAAATTTTAATAATATAATTTTAGAACATATATTTTTCATCTTTGAAAAAAAAAAGCCCATATCATGGATTAGTCATGTCCTAAAAGCCTTGTTTGAGTTTTTTATTTTGAGTTTTTTTAGTCCTAACTCAAGTGAATCGTAACCAAATTCTGTGTACTGAACCAAATTGAGGGTTATGGTATTTGTAGCATACAAATAGGAAATGTAACGACATGGTACCATAAATCACCTTATTAATAGAAAATCCAATTTGTGATTGTCATGACCTTGAAAGGAGAATGAACCTCATTTGTCGTATATCACGCATATTGTTGCATAACGATAAGGACTGGTCGTGTGATATTTTGTAAGGTCATGATCAAGTAATAAAAGATAATATATATATATATATATATATATATATATATATATATATATATATTTTTTTATATATAT
>Ga0099823_1008150_pt1 | contig 10662 bp, 9 predicted proteins | sample CowpearedBW_FD_76831 | JGI IMG/M metagenome (GOLD analysis project Ga0099823, IMG submission 76831) | Root nodule microbial communities of legume samples collected from California, USA - Cow pea red BW | ecosystem: Host-associated > Plants > Roots > Nodule | place: USA: California | collected... | reverse complement strand
GAAGAGTCTTTGTTCATATTATCTAGAATGAAATTAGTTGAGTTTCATTTACTTAAATAGCACGGTCGAAGGATTTGTGTGCTTTATTTGCAGGACAAGATGTTTACACCTATGTTATGAAATGTGGGTCGTACTTTTTTATCGTGATATCCCTGAAATTAAGCCATTTGTTCTTCAATTCACAGTTACTATACAAATATGTGGTAGGTCCAAAAATGTGACTTCTGACAGATTTGTTTTCATTTCATTGAATTTCTATTTCATTCATATAATTATATTAGGAATATTGATGATGTAGTTTTAGATACCAAAGGACAAGTGTAGATTTTTGTCAAAAATCCCACCTCTGATTTTAAGGTAAGAAGTAGAACAGGGGTTTCATGCGGTATAGGAGGAGAAATGATTTTTCTAAGCATAAATTTGAGATAAACTCTTGGTTCTCCCTATCATGACGAAAAATGTAAACTAAAAAATTTGGTTTTCGTTGGAAGAATCATTGCGCTTCATCGGAGGTTGCCATTAGTTACTCACAACATTACCACAGTCATTATAGAACATAAATCCTTGTACCTGGAGGCATGGTGGCTTCTCTTTAATATGATATTATTTTTAATGAGGTTTCAGTTTCTTGTTGAATGTATCCAACACAACATGTCACGTTTGGGTTATGTCCACCCAAGTCTTTTTCGTGGAAAGTTTGAACTAAACTTTCCTCTGTTTAATATTTTTTTAACCAAATTTATATAGAATGTTGTGAACCTCTTCGGTGTTTATAAGCGACTACTTTAGTTTGTCCCTTTAACCTCTTGGACATTCAGAAGCATTTCACTTATTAATGATTTAGTTAAAGGTGAAAGCTGAGAATAATGAAGAGATGATCTCTCATGTTTGCTTTTGCAAGAACATACATATATATCCAGAGTGGGTTTTGGAAGACAAATCACTATTTAGAATGGAAAATTTTATTATGGTTGGGGCAAAAGAATTATCACTTGTATTTGTATAGTTTAGTCATAGTATATTCTAATTAAAATTGATGGATATGAATTTTCAATTCTCTAATTATTGTGTTAAACTGACGAATGCAATCACTTCATTCACATGCAATATTATTTTGTGATTAGAATGGTATTTAGGAATACTTAGTAGAGTGAACTCGAGGACTTGAGTCTGCTGTCATCAGTTTTAGGTCGACGTCTACGAAGTTCTTTCTGTAGAGTTTACTTGTCTTGACGTATCATATCTAAAATTCTAATTCCTCCCCTGCATTCCCTATGTTTGATTAAAATTATGAAAGCAGATTTAACATTCTTATATAACTTTTAAAACTAATTTCAATAAGCTTTATGCCATAGTTTAAGCTTATGCAGAAAAAAGATAGTTCTGGAGTTCTTCTCCTATGTTTTTACTGTTTGCAGCCACAATCCCATTATCGAATCAGCGGGTCATAAGGTACCGATAAATTGTTACTGATCAAGTGTTCAGTTAAATTAGTTGTACAACAGCAAGCTAGAAGACACTGATATCTACTATATGAAGTTCGAAAAACTATTCCACTGGTGTTAGTGATAGAGTTGTGTTTACTTGGAAAAACTGATAAAAGTGCTGGAACCACATCATATTTTAGAAAAATTACTTGTAGAGGTATTTAGTCATTAAAAAAGTTGATTTTTTTTTTTTTGTATTTGTAAAGAGAGATTGAAAGCTAAAATAATAAATGTATCATGTGTATAAAAATTTGTTGAGTGTCAAAATAATAGTACCCAACATTTTTACATTTACTACTGAAATCTCCCTGGTAGTGACGATATCCTTTACAGCCTTACAAGTGTAGCCAGGGAGAACCCTCTCTATTTCAATAGTAAACCAAGTACCAAGCTAATGTGATATTTCTCTGTCCTTTCAGGACAAGAAAGGAGACACAGAATGAAGATAAGTGATTTTAGTTTAATATGATGCTTCTGGACGCAGGATTTTTATCTTTCATAATTTGGTCTCTCTCATCACAACATAAATTGTCAACAAATTATTAACTTGAAAGGACACTTTTTCTTTTGGTGATAACATGGTAGAATAGAGTGAAAAGGAAAAACGCCAAATGAAATTATTGGATTGCACTCATGCAATAATTGTTCTGTTTCAACAAATAATGACATTTACACCCCAGAGATGACACTTACCATATTCTTTTAAAATAAAATAAAAAATTAGGTGCTATTAAATCATCTCTGCAACTTTGAGAAGTTGAAAATAAATGACAACGATGGACGTTACACACCTTATTTTGCAGAAGTTCGCAGAATCAGAAACATTGCATCTTTTGGGTTTTCATGAATGAGGACAATTTCATATATATTTGGGTTTTCAAATAAATAAGTCAAATTTATTCCGTAACTCTTAATTCATCAAGTTATAAATTCTATCACAACATACATCTTTTTTCTTACACATCTAATGGTCATAAGAAACACACATTTCTTGACAAAAACATGAGCATAAGTAGATGTGGAAAATAAATGGATCCACATATTCCTTTTATATTCTGCAGTAGATAAAATAAAACTGAGAGCGGTCAAATGGGTCTGGGGACTGTGGATGCATATATTTTTATACAAACTTTCATATAAAAAAAACCTTAACTTATAATAGTAACGTCAATTACGATGGGATATGCCATAATATGCCTCTTGAAGCTACAAACTTCCACATGTGACGACAAAAATAGCATACTTCTATTATCCTATCAGATGGCTTTATCTGTTTGAATCATGTTTGTTTAAGAGAACTTCGAATTCAGGGATACAACATGGATTTTAATTTATATTTTTTATATATTTCACTATTTAATATTATTTTTTAACATCTTATGTGTGTAATTTCCCTTGAATGAAAGAGTCTTGTCCAATTTAATAACACGCACAACGTAAAATTGTTTAATTTTAGTTGTTTACTATTGGTTATTATGACCTTTATTGGATATGCTTTAATACCAAGATTAGAGCCATCAAAGTGGGTCAGAATTCGTGGGTCAACCCGGTCTATCACGGGTTTGGATCGGGTTGGGTTGAAATTTTTTTACAAATTTCAGTACAGGTTAATTTTTGATTCGGTCCTCCAAGAACCCGGCTCATCGGGATGAACCCGTGGTGGACCGGATTGGCCCACCAACCCGCATGGTGACACATTTTGGATTTTGCAATGTTGGGCTGTTTTTTTAACCAAACACATTGGTAGATTGGCAAATAGAAACCTAGCTTCAACTAATAAAAGTATAATTATTGGAAAAAGTATAATTAGTTTGCTGAAAAAAGTATCAGTAAGTCACAAGAATGCTTTAATCTTAGATAGTAATTTGTATTTTTATCTATTTATTTTGGTTTATATTGGAGTTTACCATCATTTTGGATTATATTGAGATTATATTCTAAGTTTATTTAAATTTTAATCCGAAATATAGTTTCTAACTTAAGAAAAAAGAATTATATTTTTTTAATTAAATAGACTAGTGAACCAACCCGTTTAACCCATCAACCCGTGGTGGACCAAGCCGGGTTCAAATTTTTTTGGCTCATTAATAAGTGAGCCGTGTTGGATTGGCCCATTAAGTGACCAACCCGTAGTGGGTCAGGTTGGGCCAGGCCGGATCGGACGGTCCATTTTGACAGTTCTAAGATGGAAGTGTATAAAAACCACATTTAAAATTAATCATCAATGATAAAATAATATTTTAGACATAAAATTTATCTTTTTTTAACTAAATACGTTACATCATATTACCTTTATTTACACATACATACAAAATCAAACTTTAATTAATATAATTCAGAATATGTAGTGTGATAATGACCCGGAATATCTTCGAACTGCTTAAATCTGGCATCAAAATACGTAAGGTCAGAGTTTTAAATCTTGGATTATATTTGACCAAGGCCAAACAATTTAATTATTTTTTTAATTAAAAAAATCATTAATTTAATTATGAGTGATCTTTGACGAAGTTGTTCTATTAATTGTTAAATGCCAGAAGAGTAGCCCAAAAGTAAAAATAAAAATGTTAATAAACACTGATATTTGTGAGCATGGTGGAAACATGGCACAAACAAACAAAACATCCACAGCCACAACAAAATAAGATCTGCCTTTTCAAGCTAACCTTTGGGTGCAACTTGGTTTAAGTGTTCACTGTCATCCAAATAAATCAATTCCTCATATGCAGTACTCGTCAAGGCACTGTTGTTTAGACTTTCTAATTTATGCCAAAATTATTATTTTTATAAACTTTTATTACTTCACTAATTAATCTCTCATCACCACTCAACTTTTTAGTCTCTTTCTTTCAGATGACATTTTTATTGTGCAGGATCATCTTTTCCAATGGCCTTCTGTCACCACCTAACAAGAACTGTAAGAAGTATTCATGTTCATGTTCTAATGAACATTCAATTAAAGGAAGGTGTATTCTCAGCATGGTAACTCAAAATTCAAGTGTTAATTCAAAAGCAAAAACAAATCATTCACATACAAGAAGATGTTCAGATATAACATTCATGGAACATATGTGTTGTTTATATGAGTAAAAATTGGATATTTCCTTCTCATTAACAACTATAACAAGCTCAATCTCAATGCTATAATTTACCAATATTCTGCAACAACCCTTTTACAATCAATCCTCTTCAACAAAAAGAATGAGGAGAAAGATGGTTACAAACTATGAATTGTGAGAAAAGAAGACAAACAGAACTAATCTCCTAAATAAGATAACATCTGATTGTATTAAAATTACAACCCTACACATATAATGAAAACCTGATTGATGTATATATTAAATCCTCTAAATCTTCTCTTCACCTCTTATAATACAGTAAGAGAATAATGATCACTGCTAAATTACCACGTATCTAACTTTAGTTATGACAGCTCCTGTGCAAGATTTGGTTGAAGTGTAGGACTTTGAGCATGAATTATTGCCACAGCAATGGAGAAAGACTGTAGTGCAGACAGAGGTGGATGAAAATGAATATAATACAAACCATCATGAACATTTACCATCCTCAAGGTGGGGCCGAAATCGTTTGAACCCTGAAATTTGAAGGGTATGATCATCTCATTGCACAAACAATTTTAATTGTTCAATAAGAACAGAAAGTAAATACACAATCACAGATGCATGGATTCTAAAATTTGAGACTTTGTGCACAAATGAACACAATCAAGAAAAAACACTGTTTAGCAAAGACCAATATTTACAGCTCCCTGTAGACTCATTTTAGGGGATGTACAACACTAAAGAGACATAAGTCTAACACACACACAAAGGATTGACAACACTGTTAACTCAAAATCTTAAGATGATGAGTTTATAGACCTGCGTCCTTATATGATATTTAACTTTCTCATTTTTACTCAATATAAAACTCAAACTCACACTTGGATTCTCACACTGATTGCCCCTCCCCAGTCCTGTATAAGATCACTAACATTGTTTGAACAGAAAAGAGAAAACAAATGATTCTTAAATTCTGGGGTATCAGCATAATTGAGATGTCAGAAATGTCATGATACACAGTGATGCCTAACATGAGCTTTGGAATAAAAAAGAACAGAAAACAGACCTGAGTAACCAAATCAACTGACTTGCACTCGTATTGTGTATCTATTTTAGACAAAACCTCGGCTTTGTTGGATCTTCTCTCAAGTACTGTGAGAGGGCACCCTTCATCCCAACCACCACAGTCACAGTGGCCACCAGATCTCCATCTCTCTATCAGACTGGATGGCCCACCATTTCTGGTTCTTGGCCCACCATGAAAGCCTGCTGGAATCAAAATGCTCATGCTAGTTGAACACTCTCCATTATTTTTATCACAACTTTCAGAAGCCACTGTCACTTGATCTCCACCAGATTTGTTAAGAAACTTTAAACCCCAACCCCCTCTTACTTTCTCTGCTCGTTTACAAGGAACATGGCTTTTCACAACAATGGCAGCCATCTCACAATTCGCGGTGTCGGTCTCCGATAAATTGGCCCCACCAAGAGCATTAGGCTCCCACGGACAACTCTCAGTCATGGAACTTGACCCACCAAACTTTGAGACTGTTCTGCGTTTTGATGATGGACTAGTTCTAAAAACTTGTGACATCTTCTTCGACAGCCCCTTGTTCTTCCTGTGACCATGCTCTGAGGTGGACATTTCTCTGTCGTTAACTTCAACCTTAAGGAACAACGTAAACTCTGTCTCCCTTATTCTACAATTGTTCGGGCAAAGGGTGAAACTTGTTGATACATGCATCTTCCCAACATATGGCAAATCACTGTCGGGAATCTGGTGACCCTTTTGGCCACCCTTGTTCAAATGAAACTCGTACACATTGTCCAAAGCCTTGTTATCTGCCGAGTTTACCTTCATCGATCTTGCTACATAGACCTCCTTCTGATCATCTGCAGAAAAAACAAAATGAGGAATCCCGTGCTTCCATGTACATTGGATCATTCCCTGAGATAGAGTAGAAGAAGCTGAAGATAACCGATCAGAACAAGTAGAGGTTGTGCTGGAAGTGGAAACAAGCCTTTTATGAACAGAAATGGAACCATACTTATGACTTGGTTTTTCCTTTTCTAATTTATACAACGAAGTGATGGGTAAATCAGTAGGAGAGTCCATGAAATCATAGCATACCAATCCTTCAGGATCAGAGAAGTTCATCCTGTTCAAATTGTCGCTTCTATGTGCAGCACCAAATTGCTGAAGAAGTGTGCTATTCAATATATTTATCATACTCTTGGTTCCCATTATTGTACCTAAAGTCCACCGATCCCCAGTATCAGCACCTATAACCACTCTCCCAGTTTCACTAGCCATAGGACATTCAAAGACAAAATGCCCTGAACCACCAAAAAATTTAGCTGTGTTCAAGCTTTCTGATAAAGTCTCCATGTTTGTGGCTCTTAATGCAGTGTTGTGTATAAATTCAAGGCAGCGTCGGACATATTTCTCGTCCACACTCACCACATGCTTTGGGATCCTACTGTCCAATCCATGGACTCGTCGAAAGAACAAATCTTTGAAGAAAAATTTGCTAATTTGTGATTGGATTGCATTTGCAGCTATTGCCCGTTGAGAGTTTGATCTTTTAATCAACTTCTTTAACTGTGTTTTTGAAGAGTCTTCCTCTGACATTTCCCTATCATTCAATATACCAAGCAATGAACATTTTCTTCTGTGACCCTCTTTCTGAATCCATAGGCCTGTGTTTTCCATCTTCTCTACCTCTACTATGCAGGGTTAATAGTTCGACCCTTCTGTCATCATCACATTCCTTCAACTATAAACTAAGTATTATTTTATTATATAATACAATCAATGACCTGAAAGAATACAGAAAACCAGAAATATTGAATCTGTTTTGCTTGAAGAGTCAACCATTGAGTGAGCACAAGAAAAACCGAAAGTTGTGTGTATATGACAAGCAACTTCTGAAAATTAGTCAAACATGAAAGATAAACGGAGATACAGTACGGAAAAACCAGAAATCCATTCACGTACAGATTACAACATGTTCAGAACAATTACATAACTTATCCCACAAATAGTTGTTATAGGAAACAAATACACTTGCACCATCTAATATTCCATAGTAAAACAAAAAAGGAGCCTTTAAAATCTGTGAAGTTGAAGAAAACAGGAAGCTTCAAACTTTCCTTATCTAACAATCTTCAAACCCAAAACACATAGTCAATCAACGTCTAATAACAGAAACCAACTAAACCCATAGCAGCAGAAGCCCGAAAAGTGCTCCAGTAAGAAATAAATAGAATCAAATAGAGGGAAAAAAAAAATACAAAAGCATAATAATATAATAATGAAAACATTAACTTTTTCATTACCAGATAAAGCTGGATCCGAGAAGGGCCAAGAACACCTCAACGAAATGAACACAAACCCAGTAGCAGTAAGGCAGAAGAGGACTCTTTCAATCCTCAAAAGCTGAGCTTTTCAACCCCAAAACCAGAACCAGAGAAAGAGGAGAGCCAATAGACCCGAATAGACAGAGAAAACAAAGCAAAGCAAGGAGAAGAAGAAAGCCAAGTCAGCACATGGGGGGGAGGAAAATCAGAAACCAACCACCACCGCATGTAATGATTCCAAAGATTGAGTTTTTACAATCTTTCAACAAAAGGGTGCCGTTGTATTTTCATTTGACACCATTGTAGAGAGAGAGAAAGAGAAAAAAACCAACCACACCAAGAACCAAGCAAAAAACAAAGGTGATGAATGAAGAGTGGTGGAACACGGGGTTTGGTTTCATAGGACACGTTCGATGGTTGAAAATGTGTACATTGAGGGGAGAAGGAGTCTGCGATTCTTCACTTGACAAATGGACAGAAAAATAAACTAAGTCTGCGATTGGTGTAGGCCCCACTGGGTTGTTTGTGCATCTTGTTGGGCAAGAGTGTGGCCAAAGAATTCCAACATAGACAGAGAAACTAAGGGAAGAAGCATAGCAGTTTTAGCATAGACTTAAGAGAGTGATGAGCTGGTACGCATGATAGCTATGTGACTCCACTAAAGCCAAAGGTGCTGCTACCGTGCCACTTGCACATATTCAGATATTACCATTTTCCCTTTCACTTTTTCTTTTCTCCATTTCTCATTCTGAAACCCTTTCAGTTTTATATATTTTCCATGCATGTGATGGAGAGAGAAATTGGGGGGTCTCTAACGTGGCACTTGGTCAAGTACATATATACCTATTGACCCCAGCAATTGACCATTGAAGCCTTCAACACTGCCACTGTTACTCACATGACACCACAGTTCCACACATTCTCATTCTTCTTCCCTTTTTGCGGTTACTTTCTTTATTGCTCTGCTACCATTTATTTATTCTACCCTTCTTCGTTTCACTGTTCATCCCATTGTTTATTTATTACTGGTTTATTCATTGGGCGGCGTTGCAACTGAACTTATTTATTTGTGTTGGTTTGAGGCAATCATGAATCACTTCCATAAAATTAGCTTTTCTAGTCGCCGAAATTATAGAATCCCTAATTTCACTTTTTCTTATCTTCTTCTGTCGTCTAACCAAAGCTCAAACCCTTTTCTTTCTCTTACCTAACTAAAATATACACAATTTTATCAAACACTTTCTCTTCTCCTCCTCCTCCTCTCTTTCTTTGTTCATATTTTTCTTAAACCACGCAGATTAGTCGATCAACAAATCATAAAAGTGAAACAAAGCTTGTAGATTTTGCTGCTAAAATTTGGAGTGGTGATAAATTAAATTGCATTAATGTAATATGGGTCGAAACTTAAGTGTTATTTATTGTAATTAAATGAAGTGTTTGTTGTTTGTGATTAGAATAGTGTTGTAGAGGGCAGCCACTGAAAACCCGTTGCCTAATTAAAGTTGTGCCTCACTGTAAATTTACTTTACAACGGAATTCTTCTAGATCCTCCGTTTCTTAAACTTTATTTAGCCTTTTTATTTTTTGCATGAAATAGAAAGAATAACAATGTAAGAGATAGATCAGTCAAAAATAAATAAAAAAAATGTTTAATTAAGAGTTAATATTTAAATTGTGAAGAATTAGAAGATGAGAAAACTTGTAGTGTACGGAAAAGTTGTGCCGCCTTATTTAAGAAAACACTTTAACAAAAATGAAAGCTTCTAAAAATTGATGGTGTGTTTGTTGGTGAGAAATAAACTTGTTAAAAATGGAAAATAAATGAAATATGAAAATATAAATTATCCAATAGAGTGAAATTGTTTTTCTTTTTCCTTTTTTCATTCACTTGTTTTCTGTTTTCTGTTTTTGTTTTTCTCTCAAGCACTGTGAAGCTAGACAAAATGATCCCAAAGTGAATACACAAATACTACATTGAGGTTTCAAAGTTTGCTTTGTTTGTGGGCGTTGAATCCCAGAAAAGAGATTGCTCACAACAAAACCATTGACATCAAATATATGAAGAAAGTGCTTAGTTCCAGTACATTCAAATCCGTGTGGACCCTGTGCTCACCACCAAACCCTTCATCACCATTTTTAATTTATTTATGTTGTTTAGCTTAAATTTAGGATGAGATGAGTTTGAAGTTGTCGGTTTGAGAGTCATCGAAAATAAATATGGAATGAGAGGAGTGAAAGATAATCAATAATTTATATTATATTAAGAAGTAAAATATGTATAAAAAATTATTTTTATATATTTAATTATAGATTATAAATAAATAAAATTTGTTTGTTGCGTCTTTTTATTGGACAATCAAACAAATTACTTCAAAAATTTCTTAATATATGTCGATAATAATAAGATTTCGTTCTGAGTTTATAGAGATGTCAAAATGGGTTTCAACCCGTAAGTCAATCCGGCTCACCACTGGTTCGAGCCGGGTTGGGTTGAGAAAAATTCAACTTTTTTAAAAGTGAGTTGAACTCAACCCGGCTCACTTAACCCACGGGTTAAACGGGTTCGAGCCGGGTTGAAGGTGGGTTGGCCCACTTAACTCACCAACATTTTTTTACAATTTTTTTTTAAGTTTTTTTAAATTTTCTTTTAATTTTTTTTTAAATTATTTACTACTCCAATTATATTTGTTCACAATTTCATATTTTTAAATGCTAGAATGTTGCTTAATTATATTTGAATTATTTGAATGTTT
>Ga0099823_1008146_pt1 | contig 10665 bp, 8 predicted proteins | sample CowpearedBW_FD_76831 | JGI IMG/M metagenome (GOLD analysis project Ga0099823, IMG submission 76831) | Root nodule microbial communities of legume samples collected from California, USA - Cow pea red BW | ecosystem: Host-associated > Plants > Roots > Nodule | place: USA: California | collected... | reverse complement strand
CTTATAATGTGTTTGCACTCTTTTATGTTTTCTCTTGTCTCTTCATTTCACTGAAGGGGCTGTTCCACCTATGCTTTCACAACACCTAAGATGCCACCTTAGAAAAAGGTGAGTTCTTAAAAACATAGCTAACCAAATTACTTCCAATCAAGAATATAAAAAAAATAAATTTAAGAAAAACTTAATTAGAAACAAATAGCTTCATAAAGAAGAAAAATGATGACAATACTTCAAGGAATTCTATAGAAAGGACATGATAGAATTAAAAAGCAAATTTTAGAAATAAGTACCCAACATGAAATCCAGAAGAATGGTTCTAGATTTCATTTCCAAAAAAAAAAAATGCAAGTTGAATAAAGGCCGAAATACAACACAAATGGAAAATTTAATTTAGAACTAAACAAATTTTTAAATTCTAAGTGTGAAGGTTTACATTAAATAACGTTGTTTTGTTTTTGTCGGTTGTTTGTTATCATATATATCACATATATGTCTCAGTTTTTTTCACTTAAATTCTTTCTTTGATTTGTTTTTATTTTGTTTGAGAATGTCTTGTTTTTCTTAAATGTAATTCAAAAGCAACTCAAATTGTTTTACTAATTCAATTCCTTATCAACAACACATATAGCTTTTAGTCTTCATGGATTTATACGGGCAAATAGAATTGAGTTGGAGGGGATGTGAAAAACGCGAGAGAAAAAAAAAATAGAACATATTTATTAAATGATAAATGCAAATGCTATATTTTAAATAAAAAATGTGAAAGTTACAAAATTATATTATAAAGAAAATTATGAAAGTTTGGTAGAACCACCATTCTTGACAGACTTTTTTTTTCTTTATAAAGAAAAAGATTTGTGATAAACATAGTTGATTATACTATGAAATGGTCATATTCATAAAGCCTATATATTGGCCAAAGATTTAAAGACCTTATGACAGAAAACCTATCGAAACTTAACTGTGAATTGTTCTATATAGAAAGTGTGGAACCGTTAAATTTTTAATTCTGTAAAGTTATCCACCTTATGAGAATTTTTATTATATTCTTTTTTGAAAGTTATCTTTATTAAACTTGATTATTGTGATTGAATCAAGAACATTAGCCGAAAAAAATACTAAAGATTAAGGGATAAGTACGAGAGTGAACTATTATAAAATAACATTATACTTTTTTACAACTCAACTTAAATAACATTATACTTTTTTAAATCTTCAGAGTATTTTTTCTTTTTCAAAATTAAATCAAAACTCCAATTTTGTTAAATTTTTTGCAGTTTTTCTTTGAAAACATTACTTTATTAACATTTTTACATCACATGTGCATCTTAAAGTTTTAAAACATTACGTTTATACCCCTAAGGAAGGTCACCATAATGGTAAACAAATAAATATAATTTGAAATGTCTCAAGAAGTCATTGTAATTTAAGTTTGCAGATCAACAATGATGAATGAAAAGAGTTCCAAATAATAATAAAAAAAAATGAAACAGACACGAACTTTGCAACCAGATTTTTAATCACCTTAAATCATTGCTGAGTATTAATTAAAGGACAAATTCATCTGTCTGAAATTTCTATATAGAGAAAATTTGATTTTACAGTGTTTGAACCAATAGCAATTACATTTACAAAAGGAAATGAAGGCACATATCATGAGTGTGAATTAACACCCTGATTCTCCCTCTAACATCACCTACACCTACTGAAGAGCATAGGTTGCTCTTAGATATTCGATGATTTCTGCACTTTCAAACATTTCTATCCCAGTGTTTGGATCTTCCAAAAAGGGTACCTGTATATCATCATTCACAAACCAAATTACATGTCATGAAGCAACTGTGATTTTGCATAAAGGTGACAAACTCAACCTCAAAATTCAAGTACCTGGAAATGTCCAGTTTTCTGATATAGTATATGTCTCTTTGGGCTACCCCTAGCACAACTGAAATGAAACATTAAAGTAACATCAAATACAAAAACATGAATATACACATACATATACGGACTATATATGCATAATATATGTGTGTGGGTACATAGTGTAAATGAAAATAGCATGTAAGCAACTATGCGTTATAAATCACCAAACCAAGGAGGTCTTATCAACAGTGGAGTGAATACATAGAAGAAGAAAACATTGAAGAAAAAATGTCTTCAAATGTGTATTGCATCACTCTTCATTTTGTATGATACTTCTGTATTAGTTAGAATGACAGAGTTAGGAAAACACTATTTTGAGAGAAGAACAAAGAAAAGTAAATGAATTGTCATTCGAGTCTCGGATCTATGCAAAGACTTCAGTTGTCTCAAAGCCTCATCTCTTTCCATTAGGTCCTGCACCACAACTTCCACTAGTGTTTCTCTGAGTATCAACATAGCTATTGAAGGAGGATGAAGACCATAAACCACCTCAAAAGCTGCCCAAACTTTTGGTTGCTCAACAAAAAAGACAGGATAGATAAGTTTCTAAGGTCCTATTAAGGAATTTGCTTTGTCCATTTGATTGTGGGTGATAGGCTATACTCATCCTTAACTTTGTGTTTTGTAACCTGAATAAATAAACTCATGAAGGTTGGGTTGTGATCAGTCATAATAAAACTAGGTATATTTCAACAATAGCCCAAGATAAGTGTGGGTGTTTTAGAAGGATGCAAACCTACCAACCACCACCAAGATATTATCAGAACCCTTAGATTTAGGTGGGCCCAAAAAGAAATCCATACACTTGAAACGATTATTATGAAAGAAAGAAAATTTTTATTCAATTAATTCATTTAAAAAAAAGTACATCAGACTATATCAAAAGAACTCTAACCATGTAGTAACAATTATAGAGAGATCTCTAGAATCTTCTAATAGCTTCTAGTAGTACACTATGTTTCCAACTAAAAACACTCACCCTCAAGCTAGTAAATGGATATCTATCATTCCTATCGAGCATATAGTTCCACCCGCTATCGGACTACTCATTAATGTCAAGTCCCACACACGTGATGTATATACCTCGGCGTGAGAGGGTGTGTTGGAAGTCTCAAATCAATTAGAGATAAGGCAGTTTCATAGTATATTAAAGGGTGCAAACCTAACCTTACAAGCCGATTTTGTGAGGTTAAATCAAGCTTAAAGTCCACACTTCTTAACACAAACTAAGCAACACAATCATAACTTGAGTTAGTCTACCAAACTAGGCACGGGGTGACTGCTTGAATGTAGTTGGTCATTTACTTAGCTCACACCAATCCTATGGCGAGTGTAGTTAGTTAATTCATGCATGATCCAAGGGAGAGATATTTATAAGCTATGATAAAAATTCTTCAATATTTCAAGAAGTGGGAAGACCTACGATCCAAGAATGATCCATAAGAAGATAAATGTAGCCGCATAACTGTAAAGGTCATGAAACTAAGTTCTCTATAATACAACCACCCCACAAAAAAATTAATTCTTATTGGCAATCATCTTGAACAGTTAGTTGCTCAGAAACATAACTTTTACCTGACAAGCAAGTGTGGCAGCTCCAATTCCACAAGTACTTCACGTACAATCTTGCAGAAAGGAGACACCTGAAAGAAACAAGTATTTCAAATTTAATACTTGGTAAATGGCTACATACATTATCACACATACTGATCTTTAATTTAGGGACAGAATTCCTAGAATTATTAATATTCATGGTTTGTATAATTGTAGACCAACCTCATATCCCCATAATTTAAGTGGCTTTGGAGGGGACTTTGCTGGAGTATAAGTTGTCCCCTGAACAAAATGGAAGAGTTGTAAATTATAATATGCTTTGCACAAATAAAAGTGAAATCGCAATGACAATTAACAAGATTCAGCCATATACACACCAACCAAGCATATGCTGAAAATTCCTTCCATTAACTTTGAAGAAAGGAATAATTTTCAATAAACTTTAGTTAAATATTAAATACCCTTGGTTAAGAAAAGGGGAGAAAATGTTAGACGATACCTTTCCAATACGACTAAGCATACCAAGACCAGCCGTTAGTGTCTGCAGAAAAAAAGATAGCCCTAGATATTAACATCAATAACGCTATTTAACTGCTGGTGAAGAACCATTGATGGTGTCAAGTTCTCACCGTTAAAAATCCAAGTGATAAAGATAAAGGAACGTTTCCATCACCTACATCACAGACAATAAAAGCAAAAATAGGATATTTATTAGTTGATTAAGTCACCAAAACTAAGTATTAACTAAACCATATATGAAAAATTAAGTCTAAAAGTGAAATGGAAGTACTTGCAAAATGTTGTAGTGCTTAAGTATATATATGCAATATGCGAAGATGGTTTTTGAGGCAGGTAATGCAACAAAACAATTTAATTTCTTTTACACCGACAATCAATCAGAAATCACATCGATATGATATGACTGTTAAAGTATTATTGTCTCTATGTGGCTTATCATTCCCCTTCTATATGTGGCCAAGGATTAGAGGTTTGTATGATGTATTGGAGAATAACTTTTGGACGCAGGGTAGGGAAGATAGTATTAACTTATGGAACGATCTTGGGTGTTCCTCTAGAAACATTTCTAATTTGGTCAAAATGCCACTTCAAGACAGAATTAAGCTAATCTCTCTGGTCAAAGGATGCTTGGAAAGGTTCTGAATGGAAGGATATTCCTTCTTTTTTTGGTTTATGCGATTTCTCTTCCCTGAAGATCAATGAGGAGAGGGATATACGGAACTGGAAACTGGAAAAATCAGGTGTTTTGGATCAAAAACTGCTAGGAAGTTTTTTTGGGTGCCTGCGGCGGGATCTGATTGAGGGGTCTGATTTGTCTGGTGTTATTCCTCCATCCAAATCCCTTGTGTTATGGAAACTTTTGCATTGTAGATTGCCAACAAATGATGCTGTCCAAAGAAGGGGGTCTCTCGTTGTTCCTTATGCGGGAAGAAAGAGGAGTCTCTTTTCAACTCCTATTTTATTGTGCTATGGCCACGAAGTTCTGGTTGTGGGTGAAACATAATGTTTAAGACTTTATGATTTCTTCTACTGATTTAATTATTGTTTTTCTCAAAAAACAATGCAGTCCTCTAATTAGGTTGATTCGTCAGGATGTGGTTATTGGGATTGTCAGGATGATCTGGCATATGAGAAACCATGCTATATTTTAGAATAGCATTGGTTTTCTGGGGGCTGTTCAAACCATTATTGATGTTGTGAGAAGATCTGCTCAAAACTCAAAGCTTTCTATGCACAACACGATCATTGATTTGCAAGTTTTGAAAGTTTTCGACACTACAACTAGGTTGGGCAAACCTACTGAGTACAAACAGGAGATATGGAAGTTGCCTCAGTTTTCCTAGATCATAAGTTAACACTGATGGAGCTGCTAGGGGAAGTCCAGGTTTATCTACTTGTGGAGGTATCTTTAGGGGAATTAGGGGGTAATACGTTAGGAGTTTCTTTGCATTTCTTGGAGTTCAGAATGCTCTTTTTACTGAGTTCATAGGAGCCTTCCATGCTGTCGAGTATGCTAGAAGAGCCAAATTTAGAAGACTCTGGTTGGAATGTGATTCAACTTTGGTTTGTAAAGCTTTCTCTCATCAAGAGGTTGTACCATGGTCTATTAGAGATCGATAGAGGAAATGCATTAAGTTTTGTAAAGATATTGATTTTAAGGTATCACATATTTTTTGAGAAGGAAATCATTGTGCCTGTAAGCTGGCAATTTTAGGCCTGTCTTCTAGAGAAGTGTTTAAATGGTATACAGTTATGCCAGTTTCTATAAGTTTGGACTTTTATCATAATAGGTTTCTTTTTCTTATGTATAGGGCTTCTTAGATAGTAAATAGCTTTATAGCTGGCCTGTTTTTTGTTCATGGGTTTTGGTTGGGTCCCCGCATGAGTTCTTTGTATCTTTCTTTTTGTTTTTAATGATATTTTCATGTGATGGCAAATGATAAATGTCTTTGGGGTGTCAGCTCAACTAAGATGTCATAGATCATAGTGATACCTAACATGAGTTTTATTAAAAGAAAAAAACCTTGCCTTCTTTTATGCTTGTAAATGATAAAATACACACTTTCAAATGGTAATTTTTCTCTCAGATATATGTAACTATATTTAATAGATTGAAAAGTATCAGGAAAAGAGACTCCACAGCATAAGCACATTACAGAATATTGAGACAAACCATATTTGTCAACCAAATACCGAATTATTGCATCTGATTCATACATTGAAACACCTGTGTTTGGGTCAACCTGAAACCAACAAAGATGATAAAGAAAAACATTATTTCTTAGTTCTCACTGAAAGAAACCATATAATCATCTTGAGGCAGGACAAGGTAAGTGATGTGAGATACAGACATAACTAGAAACAAAAGGATACAGTAATTCTAAGGATAAAATATGCTGCAGTTTAAATCATTGTTTAGATCGATACACATCACTGAATATGAACCGAATATAAAATGAAGTTTATCATAAGAAAATGAACTGAATAGTGTAGATACTCTGAACTCTATCAGATGTAACCGTTTGACTTTTCCGCCTTCTTCCTTTCAAGGAGTAACTGATACCGAAACCCCATTCTAGGTTATATTTTCTTTTAAAACTTAAATCTTCTGAGCCAATTTTCAAGAGGGTTGATGATGTAAAATGCCACAAGAACTTGTGAACATTTCTACAGGATATATTTTCCATTATTTCATCAAAGCAGTTCAGGTTAGTGCACTTCAATTTCCTCCTTTTTAGTATAGCCAGAAATCAACAAAAAATACTAATTTTTTGTTGTTTGATTCAAATTCAAAGGAATCAATCTCACCATGTAGGGGAACTGCTGTTTACCACCCATCTGAAGAACCTTTGGACGGAAATTTGGACCATTTCTTGGACAAGGATAGAAAACAACATCAAGGTCCAAAATACCAACAATTTCTCTAACCTGCATGCAGTCATATATTAGCCCACAACAACAAAGAAGTCTTGCTAATATAACTGTTGAACCACAGGAAAAAGATATTGAATTGAAACCATGTGAATTTAAGATAGCATCGATTCTTTATTTATATTTGTGAAAATGCAATCAATACAGTAGATAGAGGAGATTTGATATCCTCTTATAACAAAGATATGATACGAAAATAAATAAAAGCATTCCAAATAATAACAAATACATAATCTAGACATTCCAAATTATAAAAGATTTTCTTCTTATTTCTATAATTATAAGAGCAATACCAAAAGAAAACTACACTAACAATTAGTAAGATTTTGAAGTTTCAACTCTGTTATTATGCCTAATTTTCTTCCCAATAGATAAAAGGATAGAAATAAATTCTGATAGAGAAGAGCAGGATTAGAGTTTATCCTAAGAGATCACTAAACTCAGTGCTAATCTCCATACTCAAATTCAAGAATCAAACGATATGCACAATGATCATTCAAGACTTCAATGATAGTATGAGGTGATGACCAAATCATGGTAACTAACACTTCACACAATAACTGAAAAACAAAATTATTTAAAGAGAAAAAATATTCTCATGAAAAAAACTCAAAAAAGAAGTTTATTTGAATCCTAGAAGTACTCATACCTTTCGGCAAAAGGGACAGCTGCGCATGACCCAAGATGGCACATAATCAAAGAACAAAACAGCACTTGGAATTAGTGAATTCTGTAGTGCAGCAAGTAAAAAGCCAAAAGACTAATGTAAAGGTACAAAGGCAAAACAAAAAAAAAAAACAGTTATCTAAATTTACTTCGGGAAAAGATAAAGATAAGGAAGTATTTAATCCATGCATGACTGCAAAGAGTAAAGTACCTCTCAAATTCATATATCTCAATATACTTCTCTGGGCGGGGACCTAATTTTGATGTTTCTTTAATCGTAATTCCTGAAATCATACTACTCATGTTAACATGAAAAATAAGGAATAAGACTGGGGAAGAACGGGTTAAAATTCTGGAATTGTCGAGCATAAAGATGCTGCTATGAGATATGAATCCGACACAATAAAAGTGTAAAGATACTACCAATAATAATAACCTTATCCCATCAAGTGAGATCAAAGACATGGATCATTGAAGCACATTGAAATGGTAAACATAGAATTTCAGGCATATCATTTACCTTTAATAATTTTTTCCTGTGCCCTAAGTCTCATTTTACCCCTTTTCATAGGTCTAAAAGCCATGTGACATACTCTCCTCACCAGGTTAAAATGCCCTCTACTCATTTTAAAAGTGCAAAGATACTATCAGATAATATTTTAAGAGGTATGTAATATTTTAGCTATCAGATAATATTTCTTTACCAGTAAGATGGTTACAGAGATCTTTCTTAGATTTTTTCACACACAAACAAGTATTCATAGCAAAGTTTTGAGGGAAAACTAGCCAAATTTTTGTATTCTATAGATCTTTTCACATATAGACATGCATAGGTAACCCTTGTTTTGTTTTGTTTTCTTAATATGTCTCAGTTGCAAGTCAGCCACATAATTATTAACTCTGGTATGCAAAATAATGAGCAGTAAACATAGAGAATGAGATGTTACCATTGAGATCCAAAGCATATTGGTCTGGAGGAATTTCATCCTTAGAAACAACTGAAAAAGAATACCTGTCAAACAAAAGCATAAAGTTAAAATTTCAGCCAGTATCTTTACAATCCTTCTAGAACATCCAAAATGACCTCCACAAAATCTGCAGTCTGCCTGTAAATATGTTGGATATGTTTTCAGATAGTGCTTCCCCTTACATATACAACTATACACTGAATCTAATATATAAATCATCCATGCATTCAGTAGGATCATTTTACAATCAAAAGGAAGGAAAACTCCACAATGGAAACAAGACATCTTAATTATGGCTTTCTACTTATTTGAACAAAAATAATCTTTACTCCATGGCCCCACACATACACAATAGATTACAAAAAATATTTAATTATTCGCTCGGTCCCTATACTATACCTATACAAATTTTAATCTTAAGTGCCTACCCTTGAAACTATTAGTTTTACACCATGCGTATTAAAAACAAAAATGTCTGCCCTTTTTAATCTGTTTCAGTCTTTGCTGTCAAAAGTTATTTAGACTAAACCAAATTATAAAGTTTAAGTCCAAGGACTAAAACAAGTTAAAAGTGCATGGGTAGTTTTAGTCCCTATAACTACCCATACACATATTAAGTTTATGTCTAAGGACTACAACAGGTTAAAAGTGTATGGGTAGGGTAGGGACTAAAACTTAGATACTATACGGGTATAACAACCAATTGAATAAAAACCTTAAAAAAAATCGTGCCTTTGTAATACAATACTTTGAAATGACTGATCTAGCTTAAGGTTCAGCTCCTAATTAAGTTCCATACTTTAACTATAGATGACTTTATGCACCAATATCATGACAGGTTTCTAGACATAAAATCTTTCAAGGGAAGTCAATTCCCGGAAGTCTTTCACGGTATCACGATTCTTCTTTCACCATATAAATATAACGATCCTTCTATCAGAAGAGCCATAACACAACACCATCCAGGTCAGATCCTTCTAACAGTTCTCAAATCTTTCTTACTGAAACAGCAGCTATTGTCTATGCAGTCATTTAGCCGACTTTTTCTCTATATTGAACAATGTTAAAAACATCACACAAGCACACAACTAACTCAAGCCATTGATTTTATTTTACAACCACTCTTCCTATGTAGTTATTTTACTTCAACGCTATATATCAAAATCTCTGACCATAAACCAGATACGGACTAGGAAGTGAAACCCGTAAGCATGAATTAGAAAAATATTTTTTGAAAAAGAAAATCAACTTTGAATTTCCAGCGTCACAACCCAAAAGACTAAGGACTTGTTTGAATCACTTCTTAAGTTTTTGTTTTAAAACATGTTTCCCAAAACAAGTGTTTTAAAAACCAAAACACAGAATCAGTTGGGGATGTGTTTTCATTCCCTTCTTGAAGTTGAAAAAAGAAAACGGCTCATGGGGGCAAACACTTTCAAATGTTCCGAGGCAGTAAGCAAACAGACTTTAGATAACAGAAAACCCGCAATCAAACATGGCCTTAGAATCAAGGTGAGTGCAAAAGAGAAAACAGAAAAGTGAGTGCAAAAGAGAGACAAACATGAAGAAAAGGCGTACTATGGTTTACCCAGAAACGAAAATTCCAGTGGCAAAGCGAAAGAGCAAAGGAAGCGCCGCTCCAAGCACTTCACCGATCTTGTCAGGTCTGATGGCAAAGCGTTTAGGCTCTGGGGGCTTGAAGTTGGGGGGAGGAGCAATAGTCACCGACGAGGAAGTGGAAGAAGAGGTTTCAGACATGACACGTATGCAAAAGCTTCTACTTGGTGCTCTCCTTTTGGGGAAGCAAATATACCCAGAAACTGGGAATTGGGAGAGACTCAAAGCTGAAGCCATAGCCATGAGTTTGGAAAAGGTACACTTCACACAAGTTCCTCCAAAAAAAAAAAAAACAACCTTGTTATGGTTTTTTTTGTGAGTTTGTGTGTGTGTTGGGTAAATATGGTGGTATTTGATTGGCCAATGATACTTCACAATTGATACTGAAGCAGAGTTGGCAGATTCAGAAGCACCAGAGGCAAAATATCTATAGTGGATTGTCCATACAAGTACATACTAGGATTTTATTTTATTTTTTCTATTTTTT
>Ga0099823_1008143_pt1 | contig 10668 bp, 5 predicted proteins | sample CowpearedBW_FD_76831 | JGI IMG/M metagenome (GOLD analysis project Ga0099823, IMG submission 76831) | Root nodule microbial communities of legume samples collected from California, USA - Cow pea red BW | ecosystem: Host-associated > Plants > Roots > Nodule | place: USA: California | collected... | reverse complement strand
TTATTTATACTGATAAATTTTACTTAATTTGCCCTAAACATTTTATTATATTTTATAATTAGTTATTGGTTATTTGAAATGTATAAGTGTTGGTTTATAGTAATTAGTAATGCTTTAACAAAGAGGGGTTTTTATCATAGTGAGGTAGAATGAGTAAATACATTTAAATATTAATGTAGTTTTCGGTGATTAATACATGTAATTAATTAGAAATGATATTGTTTTAAATTTGTTACTTTTAAGAGCTTTTATCGCAAATAATATAGTTCTGAGATTCTATTTGATTTTATTGCTCTCTATACTAATTTTTGATGAGTTCAATTTTAAAATATTATTACATAAAAAATTATTATCAAAAATAAAAGTCATATAATATATAATCTTGAAAACAATAATTTTGACGAATAATACTTTTATAATTAAATCACATTTCATAATTATGTAAGACTGTGATAAATTAAATTTATGTGATAATTTGCTTATATTTGTCAAAATCTTATCGAGATTTTAACTTTTTTTAATATTCAACATAATATGATATTTAAATTTTGTTTACACGATTACCTCAATAACTCGTGCACTTCTATGGGGATTTTTTTTAGAAGAATAATAGTTAACTTATCTTCAACTAATCAATATATTAGAAACGACTGAGAGAAAAAATTAAAATATAAGTCCAGTAATATTTTTATTTGTGTATTGTTGATCAGTATTTTCAAATCCATAATTATATTATAACTAAAATTCTCTAACCTCTGCTTCTGTTGTGTTAAAACATAATTTATTATAATTTGTAAGAAATTTAGAGTTTTGGATCAATTTTATTTTTAATTATACTTTAAGAAAAGTATCAAATATATTTCTAAATGTTCTTGGCTTCATAAAGATTCATGTTGAATATCCGTTAATAAGATTATATTAAAAACAATGTTCCTAATATGTTTTCTTTCTTTAAAACAAAGTAATTAGTTTTTAAATATCTTTATGTAGGTAACAATATCAAATAACTTTTTTATTTCTCTTAAATTTGTAAATTTTGAATGTGTTGTTTATTAATTATTATCATTCAAGTGATAATACATTTCTTAAATGACATGTCACTAAGTGAGATTGGTAAGTACATTCTTTCATTTCTGTTTTTTTCACTAAAACTTTTCTACATTTTGTTTTTCAGTCTCTATAATTTTTTTCAGTTTTATCTTTATAAATTTTTATGCATATTTTGATTTATATTAAAAATTTATTGTTCAAGTCATCGAGTCAGTAAGTAAATCCGAAAAATATTATACTTATTGTGTAATTGCTCTTAAGTTTCCCTAAATCAAAAAAGAAAACCGAACATTCATGTATATTGAACAGTGAATAATCTCTCCATATACATTTTCATTTAGCGATAAATAATTAAATCAGTTATTTAAGATTAACATAATTAAAATCTACTTCATTAGAGTAATAACAACAAGATTAACAAACTAAAGGCTGTTTTAAATATAATTTACCTAAAGAGTGGAATAGCGTTATTCCAAAGTTACATCGAATGTTTAATTAAAAGCTCATACATGATATGATCATCATACATAGTTTACATAAAGAGCGTACAAGGCATGTACAATACAAACAAAGACTCACATATCTCCGAAAGGAGTCATCTGTCATCTCTGACCTTCGCAGAGGACTTCAGTTTTGGAACCTTGAAGCCATTAGAGAACAGCTTAGGAGCTACAATGGGAATAACTGGAGGCTCTTTCCTCTTCATGCTTGTTTTCCCCTGGACATTAAGATTCACTAAGTCAAAACATAAAAGAAAACAACAAGGAATGCTTTTTCTCAAACTTTCAATTTTACAACCTGGGGAGGGGGAACACATGCAGTGAATACATATTTCTATTGAAATGAATGCATAGTTCAAGCATTTATATTTAGGAAGCAAGTTGCCACTTCAATACAACCATGTTCATGAACAAAATGAATTAACAAGAGTACAAAGGACGATAAGTGATTAGAGAAAGAACATCCCATACCCTTTCAGAAGATTTTGCAGCTGGTTGATCGGGTGTACGTAGTTCCTTCTGCACAATCATACTTCTACTCTTGCTGCTCTTAACTCCCGTACCAGATGCTTTACTCCCATCGGAGCAACGATTTAAAACAGGTGTGACATGGTTGTTCTGGAGTTTTCTTAAAGATTCCAACTCCATTGAGAGTCCAGATATTTCCTTGTTTAAGCTTTTTGTCTCAGCCTCCATCTCAGCAATTTTACTTTCTAATTCGCAAATTTTACTATCTTTTTCATAATGTTCAGATCGTAGCTGCTCCATGCCGGAAACAAGTACCTTTATCTTTTCATTTGCCTTTTCTACTTCAGCTTCCCTAGACTTTAATTTAGCAGTGTAGTCATTCTCCATTATCTTATATTGATTCCACACAAATTTCTTTTCCGCCAAGAGTTCAGACACCTCCGAATATTTTTCTAGAGAAAGCTTATCATATTCACCTTTTAACAAACTAAATTCATCGCAAGAACATTTATCTTTTTCTTCAGAATTCGAAATGGGCTTGTTCCCTCTATGTGTGGTTCCTTTTTTCTTCTTGCCAGTATCCTTAGATTCTGTTCCTTGGTCCTGTTATAAAGTGAGCGTTCAGCATAATGTAATACATAAGAAATATCAGAAAACCCAACAAATATGAAACGCTGACTGACAGATTACTTACTTCTCTAACAGAGGATTTACGAGAAAGAATTTCAAACCATTCTTTAAAATCCCCCAACTCATCCTCTGTATGCTCTGTAATAAAAAAGATAAACGAATGCAGTTAGAATAATGTCAAATGTAAATTCATTCAAACACCTATTATTTCAACAATTAACAAAAACTTTCCCTTGAGTTGAAAAAATCGAAGATATTAATAATTTAAACCAGAAAGTGAAAAGAAAAATTCTTTGTAGCATGCTAGGAGTGATGCATCATCCAGGAGCAGGAACTTGCATATTGGTTCAGCCAATCAGGTATGTAACCATCTCAGACAACCCTTACATTCATGTATCATGTAAAGTTATTTACATTTACATTTGGGAAATGAAAATAATCTGAACCATGTAACATCCAGGACCATCCCAAGATTGACGGGTCACATAAACTAGTTCTCATTCAAAACTGATTAATTTAACTCTGCTCCTATGCAAATAATTCCAGTCTGAGGTCAAAGTAAATGAATGTATAGGCTTCCGCAGTATTTGTTTTGGATTTACTTCAAATGGCCTCAAGAGAAACCTTTCGACCCCAAAGAAAAGAGACTATTGTCCAAAAATAATCATATCACAAACATATGCTATTACTCTCTACTGTCCCCCAAAACTCAACTAAGGTACTTCAAAAAACAAAAAATCTACATCACGTCAAGAAACTATCTAACCAAATAGTTCTCTCCATTCTCAATCCTTAATAAAAACCACACAACCAGCTTTTTGCTCCTTGAAAGCAAAACATTAAGGAATAAAACGACAAATGCAAAAACCTAACACCAAGAACCAAAAGCAAACACCTTTTCCATAAACTGGCTCAAAGTAAAAACTACTAACAAGAAATCAAAGAAAGCTCACTGACCCAAAATCCATTTTAATATAGCACCCTCTCTGTGCTTCAAACCCAGCGCCAAATCCGCCTTCGCTTCCTCCAGAGACCGTTTCTTCTCCTCAAATGCCAAAATCTCATTCAACTAAAGAAACAATGGTAATAAAAACACATGAAAAAAAGTAATTTTGTTAAACTTTAGCGGAGCCCTAAAAGAAGACTATCTACCTGAGAAATTTGATCCTTGTGAAAGCGAACATCGGAGATCCACCCTTCGTGCTGCATCCGAAGACGGTCTTCGAGAAACTTGTGGCGGCTAGCGAACGATTGAAGCTGGTTCTGCTGGTTGCGCACCATCTGAACCAGAGATTTGAAGATATTACCCCAATTTCGGCGCTCCGACAAGGCGACGTCGGTAGATTCTGGTTTTCTGAATTTCTGCATCGTGAAATTCAGAAAAAAAAAAAGGTTTGAATTTGGAAGAAGTGAAAGAGAAGAGACAGCAAAATTGTGAATTTCAACGGTCAAATTTTTCGCCGGTTTGATGCATTAGTAATTTCAAAAAGTTCGATGCGTTTTCGGACCGCGAAATTGATTTTAAAAAATATTGACCGTTGTGTTTTACCCGACCCAATTAGCAATCCCTAACCCAAGCTAGGTGGGCCCGTATTTGAAGCAGGATTGGGGCAGTTTTTTAAAATGGCTTAAATGATGTAGAAAATTGCTTCCGGCACCTTCATAATTGTTTCTAGCACTTTAATAACGAAAATGGTCTTTCAAATTTTATAATATTTTTGGTAAATGGTATCTAAAAATGTAATAACAGGTTTCTGAATTATGCACATTCTAAAAAATTGAAATTTTCTTAAGAAACTTTATTTCGAAATCATTTTGTTATAATATCTCTAAAATGCGTAACCCAAAAGGTTCTTTTTCTTTTTTTTTATTTCATAATTGGAAATTGTGTGAAGCAAATGAGAGTGTAAGAAACATTTGTGATGAGTGTATTTTATTCTTGGTCCTACAAATTTTTATGTCTTAATTTTTTTTTCTTTGTTTTCAGTCCTTCGAAAATTGAAAATAGGTTTTTTTATCCTAGTATTATGATACTTGTTAATTGTTTATATTGATTGAAAAGTTTTCAAGCGGTGTCTTTTATTATTTTTATATTGTTTATATTGATTGAAAAGTTTTCAAGCGGTGTCTTTTATTATTTTTATATAATGTCAACTGGTAACACCTTTTAAAATAAAGCTTTAAATATCTATGAAATATATCTTATTCGTCTTGGTGAATGTCTGAGGACAAAAATTGGAGGTGATTTCAAATTTATAGAAGGGTGAAAAACTAGGAAAATGTTCTACAGGATTAAAATTAAAATTCATAATTTTTGTGAGAGCTAAAATATAAAATTCTTACTTTTTGAGAACTAAATATAAAACATAAAATACATTCATTAAAATTCTAAAAGATACATTAACACTCACTTACTCATACTTCTGAAATCCTCTAAACAACTAAAATTTAGCTACCATACAAAAAAAAGATATATCAATACCAATTTAATTAAAAAAGAATATGAATATGACCACACCACAATTTTCACCACATTTTCTGGTATGACTAAATCTTAATAGTAGTTCAGGATCTTGAGCACTGAAAGCTATATCCACTTCCATGGGTGGAATTACCTAGTTGGCATTGTATATGGCTCTGCATTCTCAACTACTTTCTTCAAAGCATCAGCTCCAAGGTATTGGAGAACCTAGGGTCAAAAGCCATTAATAAATTATTATGTCCTGAAGGAATATAAATATACTGCATTTGAAAGATGAAAAATACAAATCATATTGAACAATACTAACAGCACACTTTTTCTAATGAAGTCTCTCGGTTAAAAGTTATTAAAAACTATAAAGTCATAAATAAAGTTCATTAAGCATGAACTGATAACATATTTCAATTTCTAATGAATATTAATCAATAATAAAGAGTGTCTTCAGGAACTTGAAAAGTTCATTTTTCTTAGAAACTCCACAAGCCAATAGTGAACTGAATTTTCACTTGCCTTACAGAACTAAGAAAATATTGATAACATAGAAAATCGAGTTATACCTCATTTGCATCTTTGAAAGAGCTGAATTCATCTTTCTTTGGCCAGAGTAGACGCCAACACCTGATGACAACCAAAAAGGGAAGGAAAATACAAAGTACATAACACAATTCAAAAATCTCAAGTCTATTCATATCCAAACTATTCATGCTGCATGCTATCCAAGTCTCAAGTTTTACTTTATATTTTGTACTTAAACACAATGACATAGAAAATAAATAACATCGTATATATAACCTTTCTCGGCCAAGGCGCCGTGCCAGTTCTTCTGCTAAAGCTTGACCTGGAGGATCATTATCAGTTGCCAGGATAATGCGAACTGCCTAAAAGAACAATGAAGAAACCAAGCTAATAAGCACTTCACTTCTGCGCTATAAAGATCCACCTTAATGGGAACATATCAAATGTGTGTACCTTATCCAAGTACTCTTTGCAGTTCCAGAGGTATTGAAATGCAGTGTCCTGATTTCATAAGCATGCACAGATAATATTAATGCGATCAATTAATTGATTGAAACACATACTTTATGAGGATGTAGAAAGATAACCATGGATCAGTTAAGGCAGAGAAAGAATGACTGGATGCAGTTTTTCTTTTTTTGCTCTCATGTTAATCTTAGGAAAGTAATGTGTGATTATGGTCCATCATTAAGAAAATAAACAAAAGGTGAGTTGACAAGAACAGAATTAATACACAACGTCAGTATAATAGATCTTCAAAGAATAAGGCTCTATACTTGGACACTTTTGCAGTAAAATGCAATTAGTTATGACTATTAGTAGGTAACAGGAAAAGCCAGAAAACGTTTAAATAGATTTTTCTTTTCAAAGTTAAGGATTATAACTAGTAAAATTTATTAGAATGAAAGTGGTCTTAAAACACAAATGATCTCCCTTGAAATAGTTAGAACCAACAACACTAAATGATCTGTTATTACATTTTCAATTACCGCAGAAGAACAACCACCATAAAACCTTGTACCTCATCAGAATAAAAGTGAAAAATTAGATGAGCAAATTAGTCTAGGTATTTGAAATAATCCTGAAAGGGTAAGTCGCAATCAGACAATTAATAATCATAATGAATGAAAACAAAGACAAAACTACAGACGGAGCCAATTACAGTTCATTCGGAAGAGCACATCTAATCTATTTCATTAGATAGATAGATAGATAAGAGAGACAAATAGATTTTGTTAAAGAAAAGAAGCATTATGGATATTTGCATTAATAAGACATATTACATTAAATATTAACTCGGCCAAAGAGAAGTGAAAACAAATTCTAATAATGGCACACACACAAACCTTCTCTATTGGTGGCAAATCTTTTGAAGAAACCTTTACTGGTGCACCCACTGGAACACTAACACAATTCCGAAAGCCAGCCTCCTCAAGTGAAAGCTTATCAATTTCCCCTTCAACCTATCATCATCATTGGACTGTAAGAATATCTTCAATTCTTTCCTTTTTCAGCTTTCAGTTAGGAATTGTCAGACAAAAAGAAGATACGGATGGAGAATAAGGGAGAAAAACTTACAATGATGATTTCAGACACTTGTCTAATGTCATCAATTCCATATAGTATCTTGTCCGTGCCTCTTTCCTGAAAATCAAATCGATCATTTGAATGAACATAAGTTACTTGGTATCCAGATCAATTAAACTTCATATCAAAATGCGCATTTTTGATTGTACATGAAAAGCTACTGGTCATTTCGAATCATTCATTGTAATGAATACTATTTGCAGTCAGGAAAAGTTACCAGCCAAAATCTTTTCTCCAGTGCTCTGTATTTGCAACCAACAAGCAACCCATTTTGTTTATAAGTAAAAGCAATGACTGTCTGCACAAAATTTGCAGTACACAACGAAGTTTAGAACTTCTAACTAGTTAAGTTCTTAAGAACTAAACCACGTATAGAAATGTTTATAAGACAGCAAAGAAGAAATTATGATCATTGCTAAGATTCTTTTCATGATCTTGAAGCCATGACAACTAAAGCAAAGTTTACTTCTAAAAGAATATATACGTACTACTTCTCTGGTTCATGTAGATGGATTTGTATTTCCCTCCACTATTGCCCCAGTAAGGTTCAATTGCAGTAGTTGAGAACGGTTGGAAACAGAACACGGACTTTAAATATATCAAGTTATGGCAGTAATCATTCAATTCAATTGCGAATAATGAATTTTGCCATCAGAATTAAAGCTTAATATATCAATCTAATATGAAGAAAACGTCAATTACCCATCATGATATTGCCAGAACTATATTCAAAATCAAAAGTCACCGCTTCATGTTAAAAACCCAAAAAGTACACATGATATCAGTCTTTTAGTTCAGATTTCAAGAATTCAAGTGGCAAGATCACTGAAGATTCTTTTTCCCTTTTGAAATGGTATATTTCAATAAAAGAAGCAGCTATAGGAGTCCCAGCAGAATACGGGACAGAAAGCACCAATTACAGATCTGGAATCTGTTTATCTAGCAATTTAAAAGAACAAATATTACAATTACAAAACCAGAACTGTGAAAATACCTTATTATCAGACAGTTGTCTTACAGCATTTCTGCTCAGGGTTTTCTCTGATATCAGTCTCTCTCTAAAGTAAGCAACAAGCTAAAACAAGGAAAGAGAAAATCAATACATAAGCAAATAATCTGACTATTACTAACACTTAAAGATTGCAATATATTGTCACAAGCACCTAAAGAAACAGTCTTGGACATCTTGATGAGGGAACACTCAATCAAGATTGTAGATTTACATGCTCACACTTGTCCATTCCAAAATTATCAACCAGATTCACTAGCATGATTGAATAGTGAAGCTTCTAAGACCATATTATTTACTAGCCATTACATCATATTTCTAAACCTCTACTGGACCTTTGTTGTGAATAGTCCAAGTGTGAGTCAAAAAGTTTCACATTGAATAGAAAAGACAGAGTTAAACACTATATAAAAATAAAGACCCATAACAATATTGCCTTAAGGTTTTGGTGTAAAGGTGGTGTCTAAGGTCTTATATATGTAAGACTAATGTCATATAACCATATAGAACCACAATCTCTCAATGAAAGTCACACATTGGATAGAAAAGACAAAGTTAAACACTATATAAGAATAAAGGGGAGAATATAAGAATAAAGACCCATAACAACATTGCCTTAAGGTTTTGGTGTAAAGGTGGTGTTTAAGGTCTTATATGTGTAAGACTAATGTCATATAACCATATAGAACCACAATCTCTCAATGACTATAACCATAACCCATATATGAAAAATTATATAGCCTATCAACCTTTGATACTGAGATATTAATTAACATGCCACAGGTTATGGAAAATGGCCAGATACTTTATGCTAAGAGCTTGAGGGTGATGGGGAAAAATGATATGTTATTGAAATTGATTTGACACTTGAACATAAGTCCAGGTGAATCTTATTTCAAAGTGTCCAGTAAATGCTTGGTTATTTTGACAAAAATTGGGATAATAAAGCCAAACCACAAGAAAGTCAAACCCTGTGTCTATTTCAGCTAAAAATAGTAATTATACGCATTCACACTCTCGATACCCTTAATAGTCCATACTTTGTATGTTGGGTCAGAGAACAACGAGAAGACCAGCACACTTAATAAGACAATCAATTTTCACTAATTCATTTGAATAAAAGACCTTCGAAAGACATCTGGTATAATAACAATTACCAGCAAAATGAGACAGATAGGTCAGTCTGAGAATTTGGCAGTTATTCTACCGCTATTGCCCACTCAAAATGCCATAAACAAGTTGTATACCTTAGGACCAAGTAGTTCCAATCCTAAGCTCTCCTCAGCTATTTTTCTAGAAAACTTGGCGTTAGTACAAACCCCACTGTACAATTCCTGATCATCTGCAAAAACCTACAACCAAATAATCATGTGGAAGCAGCACGTCTTTGTTACCCCATTACAAGTTTTATGCTTTAAAGGAGACGTAAATTTATAAATCCAAGTTATGTCACCTGACCAGCCCAACCACATTTAGCTCGAAAACACCTCCACATTGCAAATTCACTGCATCGCACATTTGCCAAAACACATTACATCAAAACACGCAATTATCACCACACACACAAAGCAATTACACGAAGTATACCCATTAGAGATAATGTGAAAAGACAAACTCCTCTCCTTTAATTGCCCACCTTTGCACTAGAATATCAAAACAGACAGCAGTCAGAAACCTACTTAAAACCGAATACATACAAAAGACTAGGGGAAGGAAATGGATTGCAGTTTTAGAAGAAAATAAAAATAGATACTTTTGGACAAAACAGATTATGGTACTGCCCGGGCAAACAAGAGTCTTCCAAGCTGATGCCCAGAAGTTCCATTTTCTCTTTCAATACTTTCACTTTAGGTGCATCAGAAGTACTGTCCACAACCTGCTCCACAACACCTTAAAAATAACACGAACAATCATACAAGGAAAATTCAGTAAATATCTTTTCTACAAAATAAACAGATTAAATAGTTTATGCACTAACGGTAAGGTTTTATTATTTTTCACATCTTAAACAAATCACTCATGAATGTAAATTTGTTAAATTTTTCAATGACTGATTAAAGGCAACAGAGCATAGATACTAAACTCTTAAAAAAGCTGAATCCTTTGGCTGCCCAGAAAACTCAAACTAATAACAGTAACAAATGGGGGAAAAGGGTATTATAAGAGAAGAAAAGCGAGGGAAAACGATGAACCTGGAGTAGAGGGCACAGTGGTGTTACGAGCTAGTGAATGACACCAAACGGTACATTGTCTTGTGGATAACACTGCTGCATAGGTTCTGGGAATCAACTTGGAGAATAGAGATTGAGTGACGGGAAGACGCAGCCATAGGTTCTGAAAAACTGACATGTTTGGTCTTTAATTTTTATTTGTTTGAGTTTTCATTGCAAGTTTTGGAATGCCTCTCTGTTCATCTGGAGCTAGAG
>Ga0099823_1008142_pt1 | contig 10668 bp, 4 predicted proteins | sample CowpearedBW_FD_76831 | JGI IMG/M metagenome (GOLD analysis project Ga0099823, IMG submission 76831) | Root nodule microbial communities of legume samples collected from California, USA - Cow pea red BW | ecosystem: Host-associated > Plants > Roots > Nodule | place: USA: California | collected... | reverse complement strand
CTATTTTTTTTTTTATTTGGGTTGATGCAACCTATTGTTCCTATTAATATATCTATTCTTGTTGATAAAAAAAAAACTTGACTTCATTTGCTCATTCATGACTTCTATCCATTTAAATTTCTCCTTAATACTTTCTTTTTATTAACAAAATAATGTAATAAAAAAAATAATCCTAGTCATAGTTCTAACATATTATTCCTTAGCCAAACCCATTCATCCACTCATAATAATTTAACATGTTCTTGGACTAAAACAATAAAATTTATATAACATTTGTGAACAATAATTATAAACAAGTAAGAAATTTAAATTAAGTTAAAACATGTTTTGGAAACCAGGGAGTGTCACTTATGCCATCCGATTACATTAACTTCAATTTCAACATCAACTACTTTCATACTCGAATCAAGAACTCAATTACAACTCATTCCTTATTTAACAATTACATGCATTTCCAAAATATTTTGTGTTATATCAATTATATTTGGGAGTACTACCTTCAATCACTTGGATAAAATTTTATAAATGATTTTATACAAACTTCCCACCAATAATATCGATCTATATTCATTTAAGTAAATATTGTTATCCATATCAAGTTTTAAAGGCATACATAACGCATTGCAAACCTTCGGCATTAAAAAAGAGTTTTACTATAAACTAATCTTATTATTGATATTTACCTGAAAAGTTAAAAATACACTTAACAGGAGTAAAAGTATAAATTAAATTTTATTTCTGACTTCTTTTTTCTTCTTACATGATAATTACTAAGGAAAAAAAAAAGTAACATTACATGAAAAAGCTAAAATAATGTTGTAAAGTTGGAATCTCCTTCATCTTTCTTTTCACCCAATCATATCTTTTGAATTGCACAACCCATTTCTTGCGATCTCATCACATTTTTTCAGATAATGTGAAATTAGTCATTAAGCTTTTCAAGAGCATCCTGAATTTCTCTCTATACATTGAACATATTGCTCATCTGGATTCTTCATCCTTCCTATACATATTAGAGCATGTTGAGATAATATTAATAATAATAATAATTTACATATACTTTTTAAAAATAAAATAAATATTGTAAAATATAAAAGATTTCAAAAGATGTACCAACCAAAGGTTTAAAGCAAGGAACTATTGTCAAAATGCAGAATAAATAATATATTTCAATTAAATAGGCGGTTCATACAATTGGAAAAAGTAGTATCAACAGCAAATACTCTTAAATAACATGAAGAAATAGGTAGATATAAAAATTGAATCTTTTGGGTCAATAATAAGCAATTATAACATTACACAAGAAATCAGATCATACATTACTTCATTTACCTTGTAATGGTGAAGTTAAATTCAATAATTCATCAAAGCCTTCATAATTAGTTACACCTGATTGATACCTGTCTTGAGAAACATTAAGAAAAAGGTTTATATTATGAAATAATAAATTTAGGACTTTAAGTAAGTAATCAACAATAGTCTTACCCTAATATGTCGAATTAAGAAAATTGCAGATGTAAAATTTTCAGCAACTACGATCAAAAGTACGTGGTTAATATAAACTATTGTTTTCATGTCATAATTGACATTACCATATTTTTATTTTATTTATTTTTATGTTTAATTGTTATTTTATTTTTAGATTTTAATGGATATTTCAGGTTTTATTCAGTGAAAAAGATAAATGACGGAGATATATTCTACAAATAAGTGAAAATTTTAGAGATTTGAAAAAATTATAAACAGAATAAATGAAATATTGACTAATCAAAAGATTATCAACAATATCAATTATCCAGTTGCTTACTCATGGAGTTTCAGAAAATTAAGAAGATAAATAGAACAAGGAATTTCAGTACAAAATCTAGTACAGAGTGTAAGCACAAATTTGATTCGAGCCCTTCGTCCAACAAATCTTGTTGTTTTCGTCCAGTGAACTCCTAGCTTCGAAAAATCTATGAATTGAGCATCTGACAAGGTAAAAAAGATACACTTAGAGAGAAAGAAACTTGTCCTTAATTTCATCATCAGTCAAGTATTATGTATGTTTAGGGATAGCTAACTCCCTCATTCACGAACGAGGATTGAGTATGATGTATTCCTAATTCTCTGTGAATTCTTCATTTAATATAATATTTTTCCACAATCTCTCATTTTATTCTTGTTTGAGCTGCACAGTCTATGAATTTTGCATATGCGAGAGTCCATTTTGATCCAAAAGATAGTTTGGAAACCCAAATTATGATCTTTAATTGCAGGTTCTAGATATGGTGCATATGTGGGAGTACCGACTGATTTGAAAGATAGTTTGAGAAACCTGAATAGGATAAAATAATTATTAATTTCACATGCTAACGTAATAGTAAAAATTGCTAGACATAGAGTTTGTTAATTTTACTTTGAATGGAATTGTGAAACCCAATCCTAGTAAAGTTTTTATCTTATATTTTCTTAATCAAGTTATTTATTTTCATTGTGTCAATTTATGTTATTAGTTACATTTATTTATTTTTTAATCTCATCGAAACATGTTTTGTTCTATGTACCTTTATTAATAAAAATTCTATTAAATTTAAATCACATTAGTCTTTGTGGAATAAGATATCTAAACTTGTGCATTATATTACTTCTATGATTTTTATGATTTGGTACTCTTGCCAAACTTTTTTTTTATCAACAAATATTATGCATACATTTACGTAACATGATGTAATATCAAAGAAGTGAAGAAAAAAACCTAACTATCTCATATGGAAAAAATCTAAATATACAACTTCGAAGTGAAGTAGGAATTATAACCATTTATTGGGGAATAATCCTTACCCTTTTATCCGAAGAGTTATCACTGCGATCATAAAAGGTTTCTCCTGATTTAAAAAAGGATATAGAAAAATCAGTAGTGTGGTTATAGAGTTCGTTAATCAAATGAAATTATAAGGTTCTACATAAATGCAGAAATTGTTGTAGAGAAGAATAAAAACCAATATGTGTAAAAACTAAGATAGGTGTGTTGAGTGTGATTAACCAGAAATGAAATACCTTTGGTATTTCCTTGATCTGATTATGAGATTAGGATCATCATTCTTTAAAAAGTATACATTGTTGTCCTTGTCCTCTTCATCTTTGCTAGGGTTGTTGCTGCCCATTTGATAACTTGGCTGAGAACTCTTTGAATGCCACATATATATACATGATATAAGTAGGTTAAAAAAATTAAATATTTTAGTAATTTATTTTAAATTGAATTATTATTTTCACTAAATTATTATTTATGATTTATATGATGCATAACACAATTAACAATTAATAATTCTACTGTTTATATACATATGCATTTATATATCTAATGGGTGCATTCATCACAATTTCAATAATATTCATTATTATATTTAATTAAATGTAATATATAATTAAATACATTAATTATATATGAGATAATGTATTTAATCCGTGAAGTTAATATTATACACACTTTATTAATATAAATTAATACAAACATTAAATAATATTTAAGAACTATAACATATAGCAATTAATATTCTACAGTTTACAATACACTCATTTATTTATTTATTTGGTGGATTCACTAAAAGAAAACTTTCAAATAATGACAAATTTCATGACAAAAAAATATGTTTAGAGACTAATATAGAAACCAATTTCTTGATTAGAGACTAATTTAGAAATCAATTATGTTGGTAGCCAAAATCTAAGTACCTAATATTAATGACCAATTTAGAGACCAATTCATAATAGAAACTATTTTAGTTATCAATAGAGATGAATTATAAATTTTTTAAAACTACCTTAGTTATCAATAATATTTAGTTTATAAATTGATATCTAAATTGGTCACTATAATAACTAATTATTTTTTGTCACTAAAATTTGTCATTAATCAAGAATTTTCATGTAGTTATTCATTAAGATTAAAATAATATTAATGATTATATCAATTAAGTGTAGTATATATATATATATATATATATATATATATAAAGAAAATAGATATTTAATAACAAAAAAATACAACTCAAATACGACTTTTTTGCTAAAATTTTGTGTTTCCCTTCGAGGTAAAACTAATGGTTGAGCAGTGCGATAAGCATATAAGGAAATACAGATTAAAGACATTGGTAATCAGTTGTGGTGGACATTATCTAACGAAGAGTGTTGATAGAACAATGCATACATAGACACCTACGAGAACTAAAACATAGTTGTAGACACTCGTTGACAGAAGCAAGGCATAATTATGCAGATTATTTTGTGAAGAAACTTTACACAGAAATCCTATAAAGATATAAGGTGAACTATCAAGACATGATACATTACATTGGTCATACGACAATTAAATTCAACCTTGCTATATAAGGTGTTCATATTTACAGTTGGACTATCCTGATGGATGAATATAAGTTAGGATTTGTTGGCTTATAAATGCATCTATCATCTTTGTTGATTGTAGGTACACTATATTATGAAAACTTTTATATTTGTATATGGGTTGGAGCACCCCTAATGTTCCAAAATACATACATATATATACTTGTTGATAAAAAAAACAAATAAAAATAGATGCTAATTAATTAATAGTGTAAAATTTGTGTTGCATATGAGTACGACTTTAAAACCATATATTATAATGAATTAAATATAGTTTTAGTCTCTGAACTTTGATGTAAAATTGAAATTTGTTCATAACTGAAACTTTGATACATTATGGTTTTCAAATATTAAAAATGAATGGAATAGTTCTTTTACGTTAATTTTTTTTAACGTGTCAAATGTATTTCGTGCTAGCATTTGAGTTATTTACATTTAGTTGTTCTCTTCGGTTTGCTGGTGTTTTTGAATTCCTAAAAGAACATATTTCTTCTAGCCAAGTGTCATTATAACCTATGAAAGACCTTTTAATCTAACCAATGTGTGAATTGTGTAAATTAAATTATGGACAAAAGTTGATGAAGTGATTTTATAATAGGCTGATTATGAGTGATCACCCAATTATATTAAATTTTTTGACGTGTCAAATGTGTTTCATTCTAGTACTTAAGTAATTTATACCGTAGGTTCCCACTTCAATGTAAGTTGGGAAACACATTTGACAAATAAAAAAAAATGAACGTAATTGGGTTAAAAGTATTACATGCATTTATTTTTAAAGTTTAGGGACTGCATCAAAGTTTTATATATGAATGAATTTCAATTTTGAGTCAAAGTTTAAGGACTAAAAATATATTTAACTCTATCTATAAAACACAATTTTTTTTTAGTTTTCATATAAATTGCAACATCTTCGTAAAACTATCTATTTACTTTAAACTAAATAGGAAGAGGGTTTGTATAAAGCATTTATTATTTCAAAATATTCACATATAAAAATATATGTAAATACATTTTTTTTTTTATCTTTGAGATGTTGGTACAATACTTTATTTTTATTTTCTCATGGACATAATACAATTATAGCACATCACTACACAAATAACACATACAAGAATAAATTATTGAAGTGAGGTGTCTTTACTTAGTATATAACTCAAAGAATGTAGTGAGGAGGGGATCTTTATATTATAATGTAGGTGTCTTTACTTAATACCTAAACTTAAATGACGGGCTTTTCTTCTATGATTCCTGGGGACTGTTTTTCTTTTGTGATTCCTAGACCTGGACTTTGCTTTGGAAGTCCATTCAAAATAGTTCAGAAAGTTTTATGGAAGAGCTAGCATATGGGCCAACTTAGATGACTTGGGTTTTATTATCATACAACTTTTATTTTTTTTACCAAAATTGTAAACTTTAAATGAGAAACAACTAATAATCAAGTCAGCTTATTTTTAGATTAATTTTGAAGCGCAATTAAAATTCGTTTTTGTATGAAATTTTAGTATATTCTGGTCTCTAAACTTTAAAAGTAAATAAATTTAATCATTTTAACCCAATCATGTTAATTTTTCTTTGTCAAACACGTTTCACAACTGAACTTGAAATGGAACATAAGAGTATGAACAACTCAATTGATGACATAAAAGTATTTGACACGTCAAAAAAATTTAACGTAATTGAGTTAAATGAATTATATTTATCTATATTTAAATTTGGAGACTAAAATGTATCAAAATTTTGGATAGAGACAAGTTTCAATTTCACGTCAAAGTTTAGATACTAAAATCATATTTAACTTTTTCTAATGAGTTGTGCAATGGATTTGCTCAAATTTTATCCAACCTAGCCCGCAAACACCCTTAATTTATTTATGTGAAATTAATATTTAACTATGACTTTTATCAAAATAAAACTTTAAGACGTAAATGTAGTCTTACATATTACAAATTGCAATAGTATTGTCTATCTCTAAAATATAAGGAAAAAACTACTTATTATAAATCCCTAAACAACTTCGATAAAAATTTGAGTATAAAGCATCTTTCAAGATTTTTATCATATAGTCCAATATATTAATAATACTTATATAGTAAATTTACAAGGTTTAGAATTTTAATTAAAAGCACAATTCAATTTTAATACAATTGGAGAAAAATTAAAATCTCCTCACTTGCATAGTCTAAATGATAAGAATGCAAAATATTCAAAAGACAACCTCTTATATTTTTGTTAATCGGTATACAGAATTTTATTTGTATCGTAACACACCAGATGAACGTGTCAACAATCTCACGAATTTGGCATCAAAAACTTTAAAAGTTTGTTCTTTAGTATAATTCGGTTTTTTCACATCTCCTTCTTTTGTTATATTGAAGGAAGCTCCATTCTCAAAAATATCCCTTATCGAATGAAAGTTCCATGTACCTCCACTTTTATCACTACTCTTTCTCCATGTCACCTACACATAATAAATAATTAGAAATAATAAAATCTATATATTATATCCACTTAAGTGATTGGTAATTAGTTGGATATCAAATACTTCAAGAATTTTTTTTAAAATTGATTACCTCCTTATTTCCTATCATTGGTGCAACAAAGAGGTTAGCTTCACTTTTAAGACTTGGTTCCATGCTTCCACCAATGGCATATTGAAGCCATCCTTGATAAAAATTGTTGGCTACGTGTGCATATCCATGACGAATTCTGGAAGACTAATTGTTTGTTAATAAGAGCTAATAGAATTGCTTATTACTTTTTGTCTTTTTAACTACTTAGTATAACAATACTTATTTACCTTGGCATACGTTGATTGCAATTAGGTCCAAAATGATTGTACACCACTGTAACCTTCATATTCTTGTCTCTCACATATCCATCATCATGTCCAAGAAGCATAACCTTATCTTGGTTTTTGAACCAATTATTGGAGATAGTCACATCAGTAGAACCTCGTGTTACATCAAGCAAACCATCTTGACAATCAGAAAGTGTATTATGGTCAATCCAAATTTTTGAAGCAGTAACCAGTCTTATTGCATCTCCGTCTACATGACCTAAAGGAATCACCTTTCCTTCAGGCCCCATCACAATCCCAGGGGCTTGAGGTTGGCAATGGTGAACTCGAATGCCATGGATAATTATGTTGGTGGCCTGTAATCAAATAAGCAAAGTTGCATATGTATTGGTAAATCATGAAAATAATTTTCTTAATGTTTATTATCCTCACAAGCTTAAATACTAGCAAGTATTAATTACCTTAAAGATCATTAAGCATGCATTATTAGCGATGTGGACGTTAACACCTCGACCATCGATGGTGGTGAAACTACTAATGAGAAGGGGTTTCTCTAGAGTAATTTGCATGTCCTTTTGGAATGTGATCCACACTTTACCTTGAATAATAGAAGTTCCATACCTCAACGTGTTGGGCTTGGGATTTATTGGATCATCACTAGAGTCAATAACTTTATAATAAATGAGGTCATTACCAATGTTATTTATCATCTTGCCAGCATAACCCACAGAACACGTGGCTAGTTGACATTGGTGTCTCCTCCACTCAAGATTTTTTCTCCAACATCGATCAATAACATTCATTTTCAAACCATTTATCCTCGATTGCTTTGCAAAACTAAGTTTTGAAAGACAAAAGAAAATCAAAAGAGCCAAAAACAAGTATTGAGGTTTAACAAAGGCCATAACAAAGAATACTTGCTCTTAAGCAAAATCAAGATAAGACGGATAGAAGAAAAAGAGACAATGGTTTTATAGTATTTTGTTTCTTTTTGTATGATGTTGTAGTGTAAGAAAATGATTATATATAAGCAAAACATGTTATTGAGTTAGTTTAAGTTGTTTCTTTAAGCTATGATTAGGTATAATTCCTTACCAAAGAAGCTATGAATAGAAATAAGTGTGTGGAAATGTTTAAGTAGTTTTAAATCTTAACCTCTTACATAAATGTGTACATTAACTAGAGAAGCCAATTTACAAAATTTTAATAATATTGTTTTCCATGGTTGAAATTTAATTCAAAATCAATATTAAACACCAATTTATATGTAATATCACGTCTTATGGGTATGCAATATCAATATCATAAATGGATATCATGATGAACATTAACTACTTGATTAAAGTGGTAACCTAAATTACGACGGGACATGAATCGAACAAATATCAATTTTAAATTTAGAGGTTTAGAGTTGTCATTATAATATATTCTAAAAAAACTATGAAAACAAGATAAAAATTAAATGTAGTGTGTGAAACCAATACATTAAATTAAATATGTAAAATGGATATAATTTTTTTAAATATTTAATTTTTCCGGAAAAGAATAAGAAAAGACTATGCGTAATAAACAAAACTGTTTTTATTTTTTTTTTCTGACAAGAATTGACTTTGTTCCCATCTATTTTTATTCAGAATAGAAAACTAGGATTTATATAGTTCTAGACGAAGAAAAAATTGGAAAATCATTTTGAAAATAGATTTTGAAAATGACTTTTAAAATTGATTTTGTAAAATGTTTGATTCTTTTGGATGAATATGAAAAGAATTATTTCCATTTACAGTAAAAAAAAGTTATGGATCAAAGTTGTTGGAGCATTGATTTCTAGTTTTTAAAAGATTTATATATTTTTTTTAATATTTTTAAATTATTCAGAATTGGGTGTTAGACAACTTGGACACTCTTGAAGACACCAAAAAGAAAGAACAGAAGCAATCTGAAAACATCCAAAGACACCAAAATGAAAGTGTATGATTTGTAAATTGCAACCTGTTGAAATTAATACCCTTTTTAACTGCTTTAACTCCTTCATTTCTACACTTGTTGATGATTCCAAGCAACTCATGATACTAAAACACTGTCTACCTTCAATCAATTGGATAGAATTTTAGAAATGATTTTATACAAAATATCCACCAATAATATCGAATTACAAGTATTATAACGAATTACAACCCTTTGGCACTGAAAAAAGAAATTACATTTTATTTGTGAATTCTTTTTTCTTGTTACATGATAATTACTACGAAAAAAAGAAACATTACATTAAAAAGCTCAAACGATGTTATAAAGTTAGAATCTCCTCTCATCTTTCTTTTCACCCAATCATATCTTTTGAATTGCACAAGCCATTTCTAGTGATCTCATCACATTTTTCAAATAATGAGAAATTATCAGGATTCATGGACTGCTTAATCCGTAATTAAGCTTTTCCAGAGCCTCAATTTATCCCTGTACATTCAAAATATTGCTCATCTGGATTCTTCATCTTTCCTACAAACATATTGAAGCATGTTGAGATATTGTACGAGAATAATATTATTAATAATAATAATTTACATATACTTTTTAAAATTAAAATAAATATTGTAAAATATAAAAGATTTCAAAGTTGTACAAACCAAAGGTTTAAAGCAAGAAACTAGTGTCAAAATGCAGAATAAATAATATATTTCAACTAAATAGGCGGTTCATACAATTAGAGAAAGTAGTATCAACAACAAATACTATTAAATAACATGAAAAAATAGGTAGCTATAAAAATTGAATCTAGTGGGTCAATAATAAGCAATTATAACATTACACAAGAAATCAGATCATACATTACTTCATTTACCTTGTAATGGTGAGGTTCAACCGGAGAATTATTCATCAAAGTCTTCACAATTAATTGCACCTCACTGATACCTGTTATGAGAAACATTAAGAAAAAGGTTTATATTATGAATTAATAAATCAAGAACTTTAACTAAGTAATCAACAATAGTCTTACCTTTTTTCTTTTCATCAAGGGACAACAAATATATTATGAAATTGCAGATCTGAAATTGTGAGCAACTGCAATCAAAGTTGATGGTTAATATAAACTATTTGTTTGTGATGTAATATAAAAGAAGAGAAGCAAAAAACCTAACTTTCTCATATGGAAAAAGCAAAATATACATTGAACTATGAAGTGAAGTAGGAACTAACCATTTATTAGGGAACAACCCTCAATCTCTAATCCGAAGGTTACGCCTGCGATCATAAAGGTTAAAAAAAAGATATAGACAAATCAGTAGTGTGGTTATAGAGTTCGTTAATCAAAAGTAATCATAAGATGTAGCTTTGCTTGAAAGTTCAATTTTAATGGCGTCCTCTACTTACATAAGTGCTGAAATTCTTATAGAGAAGAATAAAAAACAATATGTGTAAAAACTATAACATAGGTGTGTTGAGTGTGATTAACTAGAAATCAAATACCTTTGGTATTTCCTTGATCT
>Ga0099823_1008139_pt1 | contig 10669 bp, 8 predicted proteins | sample CowpearedBW_FD_76831 | JGI IMG/M metagenome (GOLD analysis project Ga0099823, IMG submission 76831) | Root nodule microbial communities of legume samples collected from California, USA - Cow pea red BW | ecosystem: Host-associated > Plants > Roots > Nodule | place: USA: California | collected... | reverse complement strand
TTATGGTTTTCCATAGTTTCCTATAATAACTATGGTGGCGACTCCAAACTCTGTTTTTACAAATTTATTTTTTTTGGTTCGTCGTCCCGTCGCGATTTCGGTTGCGACACATAACATCTATTGCATTGAGCATGTTTTTATAATCATTTGGAATTGTTCTTGATCATTCTTGAGCATTGTTTCTGGTTTAAAATTCAAGTTCGCATTTCTGCATTTTTCTCAGTATTTCAGTCGACTGTTTTTCTGTTTCAATCGATTGATTATACTAGAACATAATCTGTTTAGTAAAATCAATCTATTAACTCTGTTTTTGATCGACTGAAAGTGTACAGTTTAGTACTGTTTGCATCCTAACTTGGTGATCTATTTTGATTCAATTAAAGGTGGTTTTTAGCTTACAAAGATAGCCTAAATTTTTAAACTAGCCAATTCAACCCCCTCCCCCATTCTTGGCTTTTCAACCATTTCAAAACTAACAACCCAAAACTTACGAAAATTCATGCAAATTGAAGGGAGATTCAAACATTCAAGCCATGAAAACATTCAGAATAATATAAACGAAATTAAAACAAGCATGGACAACTCCCCTTACTTGGTTTCCTTGCTCCCAAAAGAAAATCCTAATGGATTCTTCTTGTATTCAATGGTTCCACTCCTACTCCCTCTCAACACTCAAATTCTCTCTCTGGAACACTATTTCTCAGCTCCCTCTCACTCTCCTTACTGCCAAACTCCATAACTCTCTGTTTTCTCACCCACTGCCAATTTTCTAGCCCAAAAATAAATAAAAATAATTAGCACGAAATTAATAGTAAGTGGCCATTATTGTGCTTTTACTACACCTCAGCTACTAGCTAGCTCTAAGCTACCCTTCTAGTTTCTCAAGGAACCTCTAGAGGTTCTAGGTTTTTCCTTCCTTTCGAACCTGCATTCCACTACCTACCAAGATATGCTTAACCATCAAGCTATCATGTAATTCATGTTAATTCACTCATACATAACATGTCAAATTATACTTCCACATTCACAATATATTTGTAAGACAAAACACAATAAAAATATCTGACTAAGGCACACACACAGGACTTGAACCCAAGTCCTCTCCACATCACTCTACACACTAAACCACTTGAGCTACCATTGTTCTTGTTTAACACTTGTACTTTATTAATTATTATTAGTATGAATTTCCTAGGTCTTACATAAAATAACCTATTATAAAATGTAGCCATGCTTTGTCTATAAGATGGTAGTCTAGTTCAACAATAGATCATGTAATACACAAGAGTTTCATCTGACAAACGATAAATATTATACAATCTTATTTTACGTCTAAAAAAGCATGAATATGCTCAGATGATAAGCATATAGAATTAAGCTAACCTTGTTCTACATGAAAATATCTATATGCTTATTCTATTGTAGGGAATATCCATTACTTTTGTCTATCAAAGAGATTCATTAGCAAAAGAAACGTCACACTAAATAATCTCTTGGAAAAAGAGCTAAATATGTTTTTCTTAATCAATTCCTTTATGTTAGGACCCTAAACTCTAGAAGGACTATATGCTTTATACAACTCCACACTTTAGACAAACTCAAGTAAATGTAGACTATCCAAAAAGAGATTAGTACAACCAACTATTTGTATGTCACATAGAGAAGAAAAAACATGTAATGCTACATGGAGTACATTTAACACATCCTTCACAATTAAACTCATCATTCAAAACAAGGACATTCAGAACAGATGTAGTTGCTCAATAGTAAAAAATAAATTTAGGGTTAATATGTTTTTGGTCCCTTAACTTTTAGTGAAAATTGGAATTAGTCCTCCTACGAAACTTTGGACCAATTTAGTTTCTCATCTTTAGAAATGTGTGAATTTAGTCATTTTAACCAAATTTTGTTAAGTTTATTTGACGTTTCCAACGTGTTTCTAAGCTAACATGGAAGTGAAAATGTGTCAAATGGTGTAAATAACTTAAATGTTATCATGAAACACGTTTGAAATGTCGAATAAACTAAACAAATAAAAGGATTAAATCCATGCATTTCTAAAGTTGGCAGACTAAATTGGGTCAAAGTTTTGGAGAGGGACTAATTCAAATTTTCATTGAAAGTTAAGGGACCAAAAACATATTTAACCCATAAATTTACAATCATTATTTTCTTTAGGCTCTATATAAGGAAATTTAAGAGGAAAACGAAAGTGGGACTATGTTGTATAATGTTGCTCAAGTTTTGCACCCATACAAAGTTTCTTATATTATATTGGTCGTGTTCAATTTCCAAAATAGAGGAGAGTGGAGAAATAATTTATATGCCAACAAAAAATATTTCTCTTTGATTTGATGAATATTTGAAAATCTCAATCAAGTCCACATTATATGAATTTAGAGAGAGGAATCACCCTAGAGTCATATTGTGCTAATTGACAAGCACATGGAAGAGCATATGTTGTTCTCAAGATGCAACCACAACTTTCACTATAAAATCCTATATGCTTACCTCGATCAAACTCCTCAACAATGAGTCCTAAAGCATGTCTTGATACATATCCAACCAATCATTTATACATGCTTGGCTTAAACATGTCACTCATAAGATTTAGACTTTTTTCAAACAACGCCTTTATTTGATTATGTTGCAGGATGATGATATTATGAATTGCATCCCAACAGAAGTATAAGCCTCCCATATTGCTTCCCAATATTTTCTTCAAGCTCCAATGAGCAGACTCAACCCTAATACAAACGACATGAACAATATCATAAAACAACTAACAAAAATAACTAAATAAAATAATATGCAAATATACTTGTTTGATGTCGTGTTTCCAAAATGCATTACTTAGTTTGTCCATGCCTTTACAAAGAATTTCTTATACAAAATTATCCAAGAGTCATTGACATATCCAAAGAATAAAGGCCATGAAATACAAACATGATGAAGGCGATCAACACAAACACTAACAGTGGAATCAAGTTCACAATCCATGACATTTTCCCATGCTTCTAAGACCACATTCCACGCCTCAACAGAATTTACTAACATTTTTCACTTGGCTTGCACATTTTTCTAAATATGGAAATGACAAAGCATATGATAGCATTCAGGAAATACAATGCTAATAACATTTATCAAATTTAGGCCTTTATCGCTCACAATAACTTATACACCACCTTCAAATGTCATAAACAGTCCTCTTGGCCTTTCTAAAGCCTAAGTGAAATTATTTTGTTGTTCACTTGATAATAATGCAAAGGCAGTTGAGAAAGTCAATATGTGGTATCCCTAACTATCTCAAGTAATGGCAACCAATATTTGTTGGTTTTGTAGGTGTTATCCATCAAGAAAACAATATTAAATGCATTCAATAATTTTACTGCATCAAGATGTGTCCAAAGAGGTCACTTACGACCTCAAATTCATCGACACATCTACTCCAACATTATAATCAACTATTGTAATTCATTTCTTGAACCTTTCAATGGTCATTTGTAAGTATATCTTGCATTATATATTTGCTTAATTGTTGTCATATTACACTCATTATTTTCTTTGAGAGTAAGAAGAATGTTTGTAGGTTTCACTTGACTCTTAGTCATATCAATAAGCAATGAATGTTCACTAGATTTTAACCTCCCAACAAAAGGGTGACCAACTAAAGCCTTTTACAAATCATGGTTATGATATCCACACATTACCTTCAATACCCATCCCTCTCCATTAGAGATTGTTTTCCTTAGTATAAAAGGACAATCGCATTTTCTTATGCCACATATACTCAGTTGAACATTAGATTTGTATTTCCTATACTTTCCACCCCTTTCACATCCTAACAATACATACTTTTTCTTCCTAGTTGAGCATTAGCTTTATTAGATCTTATAATCACAATAATAAAACTAAGATCAAAAGCAATCCCTCGAACCCATTGAATTAACTCATCATGAGTGGGAAAATCTCATCAATTGTAAAGTTATTTGTATAATCTCTCTCGCACATTTCATTTATAAAAGAAGAAAAATCTGATATGAAACTCAAATTTACTCGTGAATCCATGAAATTTAAAGGAAAATCTTCCATTTTAGATAAGAATACTCTAACCACCTACAAAATGATACTAACATAGAACTCATGTGTTCAATAACAACTAAAATGGACATAAACTAATTCACAAAACAAACTAAATAAATTAAAAAATAAAAAATAGTACAATTAAAAAATCACAAAATTATAACAAACAAATTCAAACAAACATTAAAACAATACACCGAACAAATAACTAAATTTAAACAAAATAAATAAATAACACACAAAATAAATAAAATTAAAAAAAATAACATAACCATTAAATCATTAATTTTTTTAAATAACACAAAATTTACAAAAACAATCAACAAGTCTTTAGGAACAATAAAAAGAAAATATAAAATAAATAAAAAACAAATACAAAAGTTTTTTAAAAATTAAATAAAATTAAAAATAATAAATAAAAAAACATAAAAAAATATAACAAAACAATACATTTTTAAACAAAATCAAATAAAATCAAAATCAACAAAACAAAAAAAATTAATATGTAAAAAAATAAAAAAATATATATAAATCGGATTTGGAAATCCGAGAGCAACGTAAACCGGATTTTGAAAAATGTTGGGTTTCCAAATCGAAATTTGAAATCCAGAAATTTCATAAAAATCGGATTTTGAGATCATTAGATTTTGAAATTCGATAATATTTTAATTTGGATTTCGAAATTTGATAATTTCTAAAAATCAGATTTCGAAATATGATGTATGAAATGGGTTTTGATATCTATTTAGTTTTTAAGCTGATTTTCAAAATTCGATGTGTTCCTAACTTAGACAAATTTACAAATTCGGAAGATTTACAAAACCGTTACTTTTACAAACGGGATTTCAAAAGTAAGTACTTTTATAAACCAGATTTCGAAAGTCAATATTTTTACAAACTATATTTCAAAAGTCCACACATTAGTAATTGAGTTATTTACTTAAACGGATTTAGAAATCTAGAGCTTATCTAAATTGGATTTCCAAATCTGGTATTTTTTGAAATTGAATTTCAAAATCCGGTACATGCAAGCTACAATAAAAATAAATAGGAGGCTTGCCCAAAAATTTAAATAAACAAACGATATAATATGGAGAAAGAAGGAAGTGACTACATACATGTGGCTAAAAAATGAAGATGAACCAAAAGATAACTAAAAGGAAAAGAAGAACAACTCACGAAGAAGAACGTTGTTTAGAAACAAAAAAAGAAAAAAGCGGTGAAAGAAGAATGCTATTGGAGCGGAAATGTTGTTGTGAAAGTGACTTGGCAGTGTCAGTTTAGTAAATATAAACCATTAACGCAATAAATACGTTTGGTAAGCAGTATAATTAACTCACAAGGAACATAATGATTATGAACGTAAAATTTGGAGGTGTAGAAAAAAATCTTGGAAGTGCAGGAAGAAAGTCCCTGGAGAAAATTAGGCTTGTAAGTTGATCAGTCCAATTTAGAGTTCGCTGGACCAATAATGGGCTATCGATAAAACTAGAACTAATTCTTTTTGTGAATCATAATGATGTCATGAAAAACTAAAATTATAACTTGTTTACTTCATTGACCGTGAAAATTAATTGATTTCTTTCATCTTGAATTTATTTCAAACACACTAATCAGTCCTAAATAAACATAACCAATTCTTAACAGAGTCTATATAATAGAACCAACACAATAAACTCATATCCCATTTTTGAGATATTAATGCAACACAGTCCACAAAAGTTAAGTATATGAAGAGGCTAATGAACTATTGATAGGAAATAGTTTTTGCAGGAAATATTTTAAAAGGGTTGCCTAATAAACAACTTCAATTAGTGGATATTAGGATCGCAAGTTCCACATATATAGGAATACATTTAAAGTGTAAAGACCCCAATATAACTAACATGATAAGTATTACAAATTGAAATTCAATTACCTGGTTTGGATGAAAATATAAAATGGAAAAGCTTACAAACAGCTTAAAAAGCAAGAGCATCTGGATTAACCTCAAATGAATTTACACAATAATTTTACAATCTTGATACAAGTGAGTTCAATAGAAAGACCTGTTAATCTGTTAATCTGCTACCCATAACTGGAAGGTTCATTTATCAATGCCAGTATCACCATAAAGTGCAACATTCCAATCCCTCTACAACTTTGGATAATTCATGAAAGCACAACAGAATGCACCAGTTGCCCCCCAATGACATCTCTTCCAAAATGCCTATTCTGTGACTCATATCCACTCATCACATAGCCTTCATTGTTGGTTTCAAGAGCAACACCAAATCTCTGTGCTGCATTCAGGGTAAAAGGTTCAGCCAAACCAATGCCATGATTTTGATAAAGTCCTAGTGTGAGTGATACATTATTGCTTGCACTGCCACCCATGCTCACTCCAACACCCCCTGGCTGATTGCTTGTGCAGGGAAGATTCAGTTGTTCCTGAGTCCTAATTGGTATGTTAGGAAGTTCGTCAGTAGCTCTCTTGTAAGGAGCATCCTGAAACTTTTCTGTTGAGCCAGATGGATTTTCAGAAAGAATGGAGTTATCAGAAGGTAATTAATAACTTGACTTGTTCCTGCAATGTTCTTGCTTCTGTGACCAATAAGAATGATTTAAGCATGTGAAATTTGATTTGTGTATGTAGGAATGCAGGAATACATAATACTCTAAACTATGTTAAAATGGTTCTAAAATGCCAATGAAATGATGCCTTAACCATAAGTAATGACCAAAACTGGACAGCATGCACGGTTTATGAATATGAATACAATGGTTTCAATCTCTAAAATGGATTCTAATGAATGAAAATCATATATGAATGCATGTAATGTGTGAAAATATGTATTTGAACATGTTCGGAACTTTAAAACTACCTAAAACAATGAAGAAATATGAAAACGAAATCTGTTTGATGAAATGCCTATGTGAAAATTGAATATGCACAATGCGTTCGACAAAATGGCACAATGAACTAAAAATGTGATTTATGCATATGTGAATGCTGGAACAAGTCGAGATACCTAAAACTAAGTATGGAATGCATGCAGAAATGATAAACCACTTGAAAATCACAAAATCATAATGTAAAACCACATTTGGTAGATTTGGCAGCAAATCAATTTATATTAGCATGACAGCACCATGGTTATGTGGTCTGGTATGCAGAACTAATCTATATGCAATGTATATACATGAATCCTATTAGAATCACTAAAATTATACATGAGAAAAAAGCATAAACACTAAAAAAAGCACAATTCAGGGTTAAAACCAGAGTTGACAGGAAAGTCAGGTTTGACAGCTTTAACACAAGGTGTAATTTTGGTTTGATGTGCAAGAATGGATCATATACAACGCAGATGCATAGAAACTATTTGAATACCTATGAACATGCATTAGAAATGTGTAGAACTGCTAAACTGTGCAGAATTATCAAAACTGCACTAAAACTTAAAACAGTTCAACAAGATGACTCAAAGAACTCAAAATGCAATTTTTACAATTCTAATGAATGAGACATGTTTTACACACTCTAACTATTACAATATGTATTTAGACCTGGTTAAAAACACGAAAATCATAGAATCACTATTTAAACCCAATCTGGCAGATTTGGACTAGTTAAGGTGACATTATTTTCAGCCAAAATATAATATCTATTATAATATGCACAACTGAGTAAATTGAGAAAATACAAATGCAAACAAGTTTCAAAAATAATCCTAATTGACTACTGGAATGAAGAATTTAACAAGAGATTTGACAGAATTAAAATTCCTATTTCTAACCAAGCATTAACCCTTGAATAACACAATTAACTAACCTAACTAGTAAGACTGGAAATGAAAGTCTAAACCTAGAATTGAGTTCACAAGCATGATTCTATCGTATAAACAAATGCAAAAACAAAAATTAAAACTAGAATTAAGCATCAGAACACAAAATTCAATATCCAAACCTAAGCTAGAATTAGTGTTGCTAACTAGAATAACTATCCAAACTGTAAAACATAGCAATCTACCGCAGAACTGAAATTAAATGTTTGGAGCAAGTTTCAAATGATAAAAATGTAACATCAAACGTAAATACAGAATTGAACTCAAGTGCTGAATGTATTTCATGTTCAAAACTGGCAATTGTAAGAAACCATGTAAAGGAAAGCAAGTAAAACTATCTACACCAGAAAACACTTTCCAATGATGTTCATATGCTTCTACTTTTGAATGCCAAGGATCATTTCTGATTCCTTGGACACAAATTAAACATAAGCAGTGTTCTGCTTCCTAAACATAAATGCACTGCATGACTCCCGCGGTATTATTAATTCGAAGTATTACACCAAGCTAATGAACCAAAGAATAGTAACGTGAACCGAAAGCAAGTAAATGTATCTTTCATCTTATATACCAATATAACAATGAAATTTAGTAAGATTCAATCCATCACAGTAATCAAAGTCAGGCTTGAAGAAAGTCAACTCTAGTTCTATGCATGAAAGAAAACAATACACAATTAAAGGCTTAAGACCAACGAATATAGAAACTTTATTTATTAAGATATATATTCACTACAACATTTCAAATGAATTGTTTTCAGTGACTTGTTCCTACTGAAACTGTAACTCCCATATTAAGAGCTTGTGAGATGGAAACACTAAATTACAAAAAGATTTCAAATTAAAACGTACCTTTAAGCATTACACCTAAACTAGTTGGTCAAAAACATTTTGATTCAGGATTTCTATATCTCTTGACATTTTAGTGAATGACTCTTGTACTTCAAAGTTGAAAAATCAATTTTGAACCAGTCGTCCAATCCTATGTTTGAAAAATCAAGATGTTCCCAAATGTCTCTATCCTTGTCAGACTCAGAAGTAGGAATCTCATTAGAAAATGGCTTGTCCAATGTCCCTGTACTTGTCTTGTTTGCATCACCCTCGTTTGTTTGATCGGTATGTGCCTCAAGAGGAGAAATGCCATGATTGTGTTCTTTGTAAACCTTTTGTTTTACAGGTTCAACCATAACTCCATTGGTTGAAATCACATTGTAACCGGGGGCAATGACCTTCCCATTACATGCTGCAGCAGGAGAAATCTCAGTGGGCTGAGATACATCAGAAGGTAGGGACACTTGTGTATCACATTGATCAGAACGGATTATGGAGAGTGTTCTGGGCACTGAATTAGTTGATACCGGTGATCCCCTGAGAGCATAATTCCCTACCAATGACTGAGTTGTTGCAGAAGAAGATCCAAAATCTACTTTATTACTTGGAGTTGGTAACAATGTGTTTATACCTAGAAATAAGGATAAGGTAAAATACGATTGATGACATATGAAAACATAGTGTATACCTTTTACAAAAGAATAAACAATTTATATACCTTGGACTTGATTTTTACTACCAGGTGGTCTACCACGTGGTTTCTTTGCAACTGTACACCCATATACTGTTGGAGTATCTTTTCTCTTTTTGTCAGGCATTCTAATCATAGGTGATGACAAGCTTACATTCTCCATGGGTTCAGGTGTCAATGACATGGTATTTTGCATAGGAAAAACCGTGCTTGTAGAGACAACTAACAAAAAAGGGAGAAAACAAAAATCCATAAGTTAAAGATGAAAGAACTCAAATAAAATGAAGAAAAAAAACGACAATAAACATATTTTAATTCATTAACAACTAAAAAAAGCCTCTACCTGGAATATTTCTATCAGAATATTGCATTGGAGGAACAACTGCAGAATTTTGTATCATGGTTGGGGCATTGGACAAGGGTGATGATCTTGCATTGAAACTATCCAAAGCATTCTGCAAGTCTTGCAACAACATTTCGATTCTATGTTTCTCTTGCATCAGCATGACATTTTCTTTATCCAGCAGTATGTTCTGTTTCTTCATAAATATATACTGATCCACAATCCCCTCCAAACTCAACAAATTCTTTGGCACCAAGAAATGAGAAAAGTGAAGAAATTAAGAACGCCAACTCATTTGTGAAAATTTTAGAAGGATTGTAAGAGTAGCAAGACTAACCTCGTTTACTGGTGAATCGGCAAAGAGTGTCGAAGCTTCATTGCGAAAGGTCGCTCGCGTTTGGGAGAATTGGTTGCGACAGAGATAGCGATCCACAATGAAGGCAATCAGAGGCTCAGGAACATTACCCCTCGCACAAGTCATCGAGAACCACACCTTTGAATGCGTTCAACAGTATTCGATTCACAAAAGAACTAACTATCCAATCAAATCAAGAACCAGGTACAATGAGAATCACGATCAAATACACAAATCACAAACACTTTATAATAATAGTGTGAGAGAGTCTGTTAGTCTTGTACAGTAAAGAGGGAAAACAAAAACATTCAAATTTAACATAATAAGAACAATAGTTTCCCGATTTTTCACTGTTATTGCTTAATTTTATTTAAGATTTCCTTATTTAACTACCTCCTAGATTTTTATCTTTTGACCAATCAAAATTTTTATCGTAGTTTTATCTACAACATGTTTTAAGATTAATTATTTAATATTTTTTATTTTATCAATATGATTATAGTTTCCTGATTTTTCACACCTATTGCTTAATTTTATTTA
>Ga0099823_1008138_pt1 | contig 10670 bp, 4 predicted proteins | sample CowpearedBW_FD_76831 | JGI IMG/M metagenome (GOLD analysis project Ga0099823, IMG submission 76831) | Root nodule microbial communities of legume samples collected from California, USA - Cow pea red BW | ecosystem: Host-associated > Plants > Roots > Nodule | place: USA: California | collected... | reverse complement strand
TTTTGTGGTTTGATTTATGCTTAATGATGACTTGATCACTCATTTATTTAACTGGTTTGGATTTTGAGTTGAGTAACTGGTCTCAAACGGTGATCCAATCAAATCATCATAAATGTACTAGATGCTTCTTGGCATACCAGAGTGGATGTTAGAGGAGAAATAAGTCCTTAATTGAAATTATTATTTACAATGCCACGAATAAAAAACTTGAATATTTTTAGAAGTATAGTTTGTTTAGATAAAGTTACCCTTCAATGTAATTGTGGTCACCGAGGCAAAATGTTATTTGTCCATCTTATACACTATGTATATTTTTCTATTTAATGAATTTAAAATGGAAATTACAATACATTTAAGAATTATTCAGTAAATATTTTCATAACAAATTTTAAAGTTATGGATAACATATTCTTATAACTAATTTTTCTCCTTTTGTGGGTTTTTTTTATCCAAATTGAAGGGTATCCTAACTTTTTAGTTGATAATGAACCTTTTTTATATGTGAAGGATTTGGATGTATTTTGAATTTTGTATTGTATCTAGAATTCTACCTCTCAATGTACTCTATTAGCATGCACTTAATTTTGCAAGTGTTGTATAAGGGTTATCACATCCCAAATATTATGTTTTTTATTTAATTTTTTTTTGCTGATAAAAAATAAAAAAAATAAAAATAAAAAATAAAAAAAGAAAAAAACATTTTAGTAAATTAAAAATTAGGTTATAAGTTAAAAGAATAAACTTTGCCAATTAGTTTATAAACAAATTCATTTTAACTTATGAACAAGTGTATTTTGTTTTTCTTTATTTTTTTTCTCCTAACGGAAAAATTGTGTCTAAATATATCTTTTACTATTATTGTATTGTCTGGTATAAGACATCTTTTAAAAAAAAATGTTGATTATACAAGCACTCATAATGTTTCCTCATATGTTACGAGAAGATAACTATATATGATTATTCACCTTACCCACACATGTCCATGTTCATGAACCCTTTCTTCTCTTTTATTTTCCTACTTATTCATTGAGTACTTGACTTTTAGAATGAATTAGATTAAAAAACATTATTAAATAACGATCAATGTTAGAGATAAAAATTAATTATTGATTATAGTGACTAAAATAAATATCAATTTATAAAATAAAAATTATTGATATCTAAAATATTTTTTAATATGAATACAAAATTATACAGTTGGTTTGTGAATTAGAGTCTAAATTGGTTCTGAACATTAGTCACTAAGATTTTAACTTTCAAAGCATTAGTTTTTAAAGTAGTGTCTAAAGTAGTCTGTAATTATAAATAATTAGTCATTGTCGAGATTGGTCTTACAAGACCAAATATACTTTGTAAAAGACTTCCACAAATAACCTTGCAACACATTTTCCAACTTTCCCGTCAAGATATTCAGGTATCACCCCATACCGAATAGGGTGTGCCTGCAAAAGATTCTTTGATGCTAAAGTTAGTAAAGTGTGTCAGATATGGTAATAAATATTGTAACAATGAACGTAATTAATTTACTTTGTATATTGTACTATTTATAGTGTGTTTATGACCTTTTACCATTATGGGTCTAGCCAAAGTAGATAATCACCTTGATTGATTTGCCTAATTATCTACTAATGTACTTCAACTGTTATTTTAATTTAATCACCATTGCCACTATTGCTATGTCTTGGCCAAGATATACTTTGTTGTAGAAGTAGATGCAGTCCGAGATGATCTCGGGTGATCAAGATGATCTCGGATGTGTATAGTATAGAGACTAATTTAGACATTAATTTTTTGTGGCTAGAATCTTGATAATGTTAGAGACCAATTAATTATATTCATATTCACAAACCAATTATAACTTTATATTCATAATAGACACTATTTTATATGAATTTTGTAAATTAGTATCTAAATTAGTCATTGTAATAACTAATTATATTTGTCTTTAAAATTGATTGTTATTTAATAATTTTTTTTTTATATTTTTATTGAATATTCAAAATATAACGATGAACACAAATTTTAATATTTTAAAATATATTAGAAACTTTTATAATAAATCAACATCAATATATTTATAAAATTTCAGCCGAGAAAAACACCAAAAAAAAAAAAAACCAGTGAGAGAATTTGATCCCTATGCAGAACACAATGTGGTAGTGGAAGCAAGGAGGTGAATTAAGAGGGGCTTTATGAAAAGTTGAACCCTGATTCACTGAAGGCTAGTTTGTCCATTGAGGATTGAATTATTAAGAGATGAAAAGGGATTGAAAGCAGGGTAACCAAACAAGGTGTTGCCATGCCAAACCTCATCATAGGTCTCAACTTGCTAAGGTACTCACCTATGTTGCTGTTTTTCAAAACACTGTGACCCCACTCAATGTCATGTCTCAACTCACATGCTGTTAATTAGGGTTTCACACCATACCCTCATAAACAATGTTTATCAGCTCCATAGAATTAAAAGGGTTACCCCATAAGGCAAATTATTCCTACAAGTTACAACTCAATACTTATTCCATTCCATTTTTGCAATAAATTCATTATTTATTATTATATATGTCTAAGTGGCATCTAGCTTGTATAAATATTCAAATGTTAGTCTGGCTGGCAGCATAAAATAAATTAGAATTCCAAGCACAAAACATCTTTGCATGGTAATGGAAATAAGAATCCAATGAAGAAAAATCAAGTGAAAATAAATAATAATAATAATAATAAAAAGTCTCATTAATTACAATTCAATGTATGACTCTTCAATTAGATCGCCTCTAACCGTTGAAATTATTCTAGCTTTTCTCTCCCTATTTCAAACTCTACAAAATATAGTGTAATAATTCTTTTTTTTAACCAGCATATTGCATCATTGAAAAGTATTAATTATTTTTTATTATGTTAAGAAAAGTATATGTGGCTCGATTCAAGGCAAACAAAAGTTTTGGATAAAAGAAAAATTAAAATTAAGGACATGGTACTTATTTTTAGTTTATAGAAAAATGTATATAGTGCAATATAAAATGTTGGGTTGGTTGAATGGACCTAATAAACTGGCCTTGAAGTTGATCTTGATCTGAAAATAAGGTGGACAGCACTATGGCAGTGTGATTGCTTAGGCAAGTTTCAATTATATAATACACTTGCAAGCTACTTGATTGAACCTCACTACATTCAATGCTTCCATGGTATCTGCTTTAAACAACATATGGCATATTCTTCTTCTTTTTTTTTCTTCTTTTCTTGAAAAAGATTATGCTAGTGAAATGCAAAACCTGGGAGACAGGTATGTGAGAATGGTAATAAGAATTCCATTTTTGACAGAAATGTTTATCAATAATAAGAATGAAGGAAATGGGACTAATAAAGTTACATCTAAAAAAAAGGAACTAACATGTGTTAATATTAAGTAAAATTTTAAAGAAAATTACACCGCAAAATGCAGTCCAAAAGATAAAGGGTTTGTAACCATAGAGATGGAATAGTGAAGATTTTATTAGGTCTTGGTTGGACTTAAATGTAGTTCTTATAAAGTCATTTCTGAAACGTATGAAATGCATTTTGGAATAAATTTTCTTAAAAATATATAATACCTTCTAAATGAGTTTTTTTAAATAAGTTCTCTCTTTTCATTTCCTTCTTCTTTTAACAGGAGGTGTTGTTAATAATAATGGAGTGTAGGAATGAAAAGCCTTAAAATTGTACACAACTTCTTATTGGATAGGGAAAGAGAAGTGTCAAAAACCTGTACTTTAGACCCAAAACGATCAAAATCCATACAATTTCAAGACTATAGTGATGTACACATTGTTGCTGGGACAATTCATGATTTTTTTTTTCTTTTCTGCACCTCCTCATTAAACCAGAATGAGGTAAAAATCCTTCTAAAATATTTACACTTTCTGAGAACTGTTATATGGAATGTTCTAATAAATTTCCAATTTGCACATTCTAGAGACTTTATGGAACAAAGATATTTTGAGACGAGGAATTCATAATATATTTAAGAACGTGTGTAATCTATAATTAGTTTTTCTTTTTTTAAAATATTTATGAAGTTCTCATTCTAGAATATTTAAAAATAAGATATATTGTCATGGAATACTATTTTTGGAACAATTTAAAATTCATTTCAATGTATTGGCTTTTTTATTTCAGTCCCTCTGATTTCTCTCCTTATAAAATTCAGGCAATCAATCAAACGGTAAAAACAATGTTACCATAGTCACTAGTATTATAAATAAGACAGAGAGATAGAGAGAATAAAACATGAGAAAGAATATTTCTATTTTCCTTTTTTCTCTCTACACTAAACTAAAAGTACAGAATATACAAACAATATACCTATTTTAGATTTAGCATAAAAGAAAGAATGTAAAGCACAAAATTAATAAAGACTAGACACATGTATAAAGAGAAACAGAAAAAATATTACAATTTGATTATGTACAAAATAACATAATTGATATTAGCTTTGTTTTAGAAGCCTTGTATTCATACTCCTCTTCTCCATAAAATATTAGAAAGCAAATAAGATCCAATTTGGAAGAAATACTCTTAAAAGATTGAGGACTTAAGACTTTTGTATAGATGTCAGTCAATTGCTTTGTAGTGTGGAAATGGGAACCAAATGGCCTCCCTTCTTCAATATTTTCTAACTATTTCTATGTGTTTCTTGCGTTCATAAAACACTAGATTTGCTACAATATATTTTGTTGAGTTATTATCACAGTACATAAGATATGGTTGTTCGAAAGGGGCTTTGAAATCTTCAAGAATATAAGTTAGCCATTGAATTTCACATGTAACATTTGCCATTGTCCTATATTAAAGGACTTTTTGATATTCTTCCTTTCTTCTTTGATTTCAAGGATACGAGGGAATTCCAAAGATACACACTAAAATCATTCGCTAATTGTATTGAAACACTCTAAGTGCCTCAATCACCATGACAAAAGGTTTTTTATGAGCAAAAGGTTATGTTAGGTTGGGTGTTACTGAGATACATAAGTCTTCCAATTAATCTTTTATAGGCTTGAACATCTATGTAAGACACTTCTAGTATAAGACAATTTAGCAAGATTTTCAATAGGAGTGATTGTGACATCCCATTTCTAATAGAGTAATCTACTAAAATTAAGCATCACATAGTTATAATATAAAAGAGCACATGATGTAAAGCATACATGTACTAACTATTACAGTTATTCATAATATACTTGGAATAAAAGTTAGGCACACCAAGACGTCATAAAAACATAACACAAGAGTACTATTGTTTTTCAAAAGATTGCTCGTAGAGCAAAAAATCTAAAACAATCTAAGAGTTCTTCAAAAGGGGCTTAACAGTGAACCACAACCCAGACCATGGGGACCACTTTACACAATAGCATCTTCACCACCCTGAGTACCACCAAGGGTTTCCACATTTGCTCACACCAATAATTTTGTGATCATTTCAAAAAGAAAAACCAAGCAAGGAAACACACACCAAATAAAAGGGTAAGCTAGAGAAAATATTTTTTTACATGTTATTGAGTAAGCAATTGATAACACAGGTTAAACACAAACAAGAAGTAGGCACCCAAATCCTGCGAAGCAAGCAAAAGCAAGTCTTTTCGACTCAATATTTGGATCATGCTCTTGATATAGAATTCTAAAGGAAGTATGCGCTTGTGTTGGTTTCTAAACTTTGTAGAGTTTAGGCACAAGGGATTATCACCCAACCACACACAGGGTTAGTGTAACATCCTTACTAGAAATTACTTACTTAAAATAAATGAATACATAATTTATAAAATAACCTCATAGTTTTATTATTCCCAACCACGGGAAAATTTAAAACATCGTTCAGTGTGTCAAAATTTAATTAAAGCGAAGTAATAGTCTTATTACAATTTCCAAACTTCTGATAAAATAATAAAAACATAATAAAATTCCTAGCTCCGTCCTAAGCTAGCCCCACTCTCCGTCTCAAATATCAGCAGCATCAATTGTATCATCAACTGCTCCCGTATAAAGAATTATACGATCATCGTCAAGTACAAACAGAAAGGGTGAGTTTATTAATAGGAAAAAAAAATACATCAGTTCAATAATATAATTACTCAAAAGCCAAGTCCTTAATACTCCAAGGCTTTCTAACGTTCACATCACATAACATGGTTAGCCATGGACTCAAGATTTATGATGCTCACACAAACCTCCCCACTCGTGATCCTGCCTCTACGAACCTCCCTGCTCGTAGTCCTACTCTACGGACCTGCCCGCCCATAGTCCAACACACGTGATCCACCAGCTACTTACCTCCCCGCACGCAACATCTCTCAAATGTGAGCACGGAACATACGAACCTTCCTCGCTCGTATCCCCACATGAGAGTAATTGGATATGAACCTCCCCGCTCATATCATCACGTGTTACCCACCATCCATGAACCTACCCGCTCATGGCACAACATCCCTTGATCCACGTCCGCATCAATGCGTACAAACAACGCACACAAACTGCACTAAACTCACTTGGGCTAGAATCCTTAGCTCAAGCGACCAGGCCTGTCTCGCTTAAGCTAAACTTCTTCGCCTGAGCTAGCGTGCTACAGTGGTTCCCTACGAAGTGTCGCTTGGGCGAGCCTCTTCCCGCTTGGGCGAGATCGCCCTTCGCCTAAAACCAAAACTTTAGCCCAGGCGCCGAGTCAGCAGAAACACACACATTCTGATACGACTTCTCGCTTAGGCGAGGACTCTCGCTTGAGCGTGGTGCTCTATCGCCTAATCCATGGGCTCCTCGCCTGAGCGAATCCTCGAGCAAAAACTTCACAACTTCTCGATTTCTCGCTTAGGTGAGATGCTCTCGCTTGAACGAGATGCTTGAACAAAACTAGGTTTTGAGTTTCTGCTATTTTTGCCTAGGCGAGCCTTGCTTGCTTGAGCGAGAATAACAGACATTCTCCCTGTCATGCACACAGACACCAAAACCATTGCCCAAAACCCACATTCAACATTACTAAGCAATCCCTCACAGTGCATAAACAATATGAACGTAATTTGGACACCAAAATTCGAGGTTGAACAAAAATCCACAAATAGTACAGAAACCCCATTATATGCATACAATTCCCTAAGGGATTACTCATAAAATATCAGAACAATAAAACCCCCAAATTCACATCACATTGAGCACGAAAATTTCATGGCAAATATACTTTTATTCATGCACATTACAGAATACACGAAATTATTAACAATGATGTGAATACATATAAAAAAGCTCCCCTAACCTAGAAATTCCTTGCTCCAATTGGTCCTTTAACCTTAGCTTTGTGCTACCCAAGAACCCTTCTTTACTCTCCCAAGAAAAGTGCAGCTCTTTTCTCAACCCAAACTCAATTTTCCCCCTTGAAATTCGTCCTCCTCCCAGCACTCTAGGTTTTCTAGTCTCCAAACCCTTCCACTAGCCTTATTTTGCCCTTTTTATATGTCCTTAATTATGGTAAAATGGCAAAAACGAAAATAATTAAAATTATCCTTAATGGCTTGATGTTTTGGGTGTTAATGGTCATTCAAAGACCATTAGTGGCTGCCTTTTCAGCCCACTTGGCTGCCCTCTCTTGACATCTAGGGTTTTCTCTACCCTTTCATATTCAAGTCAAGGTAAAATTTAGCAAAAAGAGAGTTTTAATTTCGTTCTTAACAAGGTTTGAACCCACAATCACTCAATTACAAAGTCAACACACAACCAATTCAACTAATCATGTTCTCGTGATAATTCCTATAATTTTACGATTACATTATCACTACTCCCATTCAATCATAACCTTAAAATAATGCACATAATTAGGTACTCTCAACCACTTGAGCTAGTACTTTTCCACATCACAATAATTAACATTAAATGTCATAAAGACTTTTACTACCCGCATTTATTAAATAATTATTTATTTAATTATTTAAATTTTCTCAGGTCTTATAATTAGTCCTCTAATGTCTTAGGCCCAATATGTCCCAAGACTAGGACCTCCTTCCACTCTCACTACAAAAGTCACTCTGCTCCATGTGAGCGTGAGCAATTATTAGAGTTTAGGATACCTTCCTTTATCTAGACATCTCCTATATCAAGGTATACACTAACCACCATCACCAAGAGTTTCTCTTGAAACTCCTTTACCAATAATTTCACATGGCATTACAAGCATTCAAGTCTCATGCCAAACCATCACCAAAAAAACAAGTCATGTGTTCCATTTCATGCTTTTAAGAGTAATGGAATCAATCCACAAGTTCAAGTTAAAGTAAGGAATTAAAATTCTGCAGCAATTCTCGCTTAAGCTACACCGATCTCGCTTAAGCTAGAAATTCTCGCTTAAGCTAGACTGATCTCGCTTAAGCTAGAAATTCTCGCTTAAGCTAGACTGATCTCGCTGAAGCTAGAAATTCTCGCTTAAGCTAGACTGATCTCGCTTAAGCTAAAAATTCTCGCTTAAGCTAGATTGGTCTCGCTTAAGCTAAAATTCGAACAGAAAGCAAAGTGAAATTCTGCTATTCTCGCTTAAGCTAGACTGGTCTTGCTTAAGCTAGAAATTCTCGCTTAAGCTAAAATTTTCCGCTTAAGCTAAACTTACAGACACTGATTTCAACATGCAAAAACACAAAATCCCAAACAACAAAAACTAAAGAAGACACAAACACATTGCATAAAACATTGGCATCATACTTCATGCTTTAAAAGGGTAAACAAATCAATCATGGGAGCATACAAGCTTTGAAACAACTTTGCTATCAATCTCGCTCAAGTTAAGGAGCTCTCACTTAGGCGACAGAAGCCCTCGCTCAAGCGAAAAGCTCTCGCTTAGGCGAGATTGAAATCAAAAGGCATTATGAGGGTTCGCGAGTTCTTGCTTAAGCGAGGCCTCCTCGCTTGAGCGAGAAGTCTCGCTTAAAACTAGAGCTCATTGCTTGAGCGACAATTCGAGCAAAACCTAGGTTGAACTTCTTGTTAATTTCGCTTAGGCGAGGGTTGCTCGACTGGGCGAAAACAATAGAGCTCTTCCCTGTCATGCATACAAACCAGAAAAGCAGTACTAAACAACATTTCATCCATTTCCAAGCAATCACAACAACGAGCAAACATCATAAACATGATTTAAAACTAGGAAACATGCAATAATCATAAACAAAATTTTAAACCCTAGCTTCTGTTACCTTACTCAAACTTAGCCAAACGAAAATAGGACCCCAAAGAGAGCAACACAGCTCCAGAAACATATTAAGGAGTTGAAAAATATTGGCACACGAAAAATAATAAGGTTACTAGGACGAACCTTAGGCAGAGCCACAACAAGACAGCTGGAAAAAGGAAGGTTGAAATCTACTTACATGAAGATACGAGTTCAGACAGCTCCGAGCAAAGAAGATTCGCTAACTTGAGGAGGCAAGAACTTGTGCTCTAGCAGAGCTGCTGCTCAAGAGTTTGAGGAAGGGGAGGGACCTATTTTTAGGAAAAAAGACAAGTGAGAGCTTGGTAAGGCTGGAAGGGGTCTTGGGGGTCCCCATAATGGGCTGACCTTGGGCCTTCTAAGAGGCCAGGCCCAAACCCTCTCTTGAAACAAAATTTAAATAAAAATAGGGTCTCACAGTGATTGGATGTTTGCATGCTAAAAAACCTGCATCAATTAGCAATTCCGGTGGATATTTCCTTTTATTCACCATCATCCCTTTCTTACTTCTTGCTACTTCGTGACCAAGAAAGTATATTAAATCCCTAAGATCCTTGATCTTGAATGTCTTATTGAAGGCTTTTATAATTCAATCAATATCTTTTTATCATTTTCTGCGAATATTATATTATCTACATACACCAATAATGGCATAAAAGATCACTCAAAAGAATTAATCTTATAGATTAAGTATACTTTTGCAGAAACCAAAAAGGATGACAATTTGGCAAACCACACTTTGTTGGCTTGCTAAAGGTTATACAAAGCCTTTTTTAGTTTACAAACTTGTTCTAGTTGAACAAAAGTCAATCCCGAAGGACCAACCATGAATGCATCTTCTTTCAACTCTCCATTTAAAAGGCATTGCTGACGTCTACTAGTTTCAATTATCATCTGTAAATAGAATCTAGGGAAAGAAGCAACCTTATAATTTTCATCTTTGCTATTTGAGACAAAGTATCAAGGTAGTCAATAGCTTTTGTTGCATGTATCCCTTTGCCACTACTTGCTTAATACCTTTTAATAGTCTCATTATCCTTGTATTATATTTTGAATACCGACTCAGTTTTTTCCTTAGGTAGAAGAACCACTTCTCATGTTTGATTTTACTCCAAAGTGTATATCTCACATTCTATAACATTTCTCCAATATTTATGTTTCATAGCTTCGAAATAAGTGTTTGCTTGACATGTAAAGAAATAAACACGACAAAGGATGTGTAAGAAGGTGACAATATTTGTTATATGATAAAACAAAATTCAAAGGATATTTAACTTATGATGATGTATTGAAAACATTAAGATTATAATGATAATCCTTTAGATAATTAGGTAGTCTTTTTGTTTTGGTACTCATTTGGATTGACTGATGGGATTTAAAATTTTGTTGTGTCATAGTCTTCATTAAGGTTTTAGTTTATTTGTAAACACACTTATTTTATAACCTCAATGTCTTATTCATG
>Ga0099823_1008133_pt1 | contig 10674 bp, 6 predicted proteins | sample CowpearedBW_FD_76831 | JGI IMG/M metagenome (GOLD analysis project Ga0099823, IMG submission 76831) | Root nodule microbial communities of legume samples collected from California, USA - Cow pea red BW | ecosystem: Host-associated > Plants > Roots > Nodule | place: USA: California | collected... | reverse complement strand
TATTTTGTGTGAATTGAATATTTGAACGGTGTGACTGTGCAGTTTGTTGCGGACGGAGTGTTTTTCGCGGAACTGAATGAGGTTCTGACACGTGAATTGGCGGAGGATGGTTATTCCGGTGTGGAGGTTAGGGTTACGCCTATGCGTACCGAGATCATCATCAGAGCCACCAGAACCCAAGCCGTTCTCGGTAAGTGGGATTCTAGAACCTCTGTTACTTTGGTTCAATCGAAGATTAGTTTATTGGTTGTGATTTGATGTGTAGGTGAGAAGGGAAGGAGAATCAGGGAACTGACCTCAGTGGTGCAGAAGAGGTTCAAGTTTCCTGAGAACAGTGTTGAACTTTATGCGGAAAAGGTGAACAACAGAGGTCTATGTGCCATTGCTCAGGCTGAGTCTCTTCGCTACAAGCTCCTCGGTGGTCTTGCTGTTCGCAGGTATGTCTAATTTTCAGCAAATTTATTCATGTATATAATGATTATAGTATTTCTGAATTTTAGATAGGCTGGGTTTTAGTTTTGGGTATTATGAATCTGTGCACTACTTGCTTATGCTTTATTGTGGTAGATTGATTTAGTGTACTTAGAGAGGCTTTTGCAAAATTGGTTGTTTGAGGAGATCAGGAAATTGATTTTGGTTTAAAAAATTGGTTTTCTATTGAAGTGACGTTTGTCTGAATTCTTCTATCCTGAGTGCAATAAATTTTTCAACCTAACGATAAGTAATTTTTATCATTCTAGTCAAACCATCTCAAAGGAACTTCTATTACAATCAGATATTGAGGAGCTACATATCAAGCTCAATACATGAATGACACATTTTTGGAGGTTAGCATACTGATCACTGTAAGACCACCAATTTGTTGGAGTCTTTAAATTGGTTGACCTAGTAACCGAAGGACAACCAAAATATGTACCTCGTTTTTTGAAATCATCAATTTGAACATCAATAAGAGTTTGTTCATCCTCAGTCGTAGTTATACATTTCATTAGACTTCGTTCACTTCCAAATCTCCTTTAAAACTAGGAGAACAGTGCATTTGGGTGTTAAGAAAATAACTTGCAGCATTCAAATGGAGTTGCTTGTCTCACCCTTCATCAATGATGTTCCACCAAGGCTTTGACTAACCAAAATATATTACATTTAGTTAGTTTTTCTGATTTCAATTTAAAAATCACTATCTTAGCAAACAAATATATAGAAAGTTAGATTGAATAATATCTTTTCTTGATAGCATTGAAAGCCTTTTGTGTCTACTCCTTAGCTTTGTCCATTGCTTCAAAAATGAACCTCATGGCTGACTTTTTAGAAGCGCTTCAATTAGAGGCAATGCATTTTTCAAACAAGTTATGATATTCTTCTAAAAATCCTTACCTAAAACCACATCTTCAGCTACTTTACCATCAATTATTTTAGCAAACATGCTAGACTTTCACTCATTGCTAGTAAACGTTCTAATTAAATCACCCTTATTCTAATGAAGGCACCCTAATGTCAATGTCAAGTAAGATGGAGCAAAGTGGGTAACACCCTACCTCACCAAATCCCTTCCTTTAGTTAAATGTTGACATAGGGAAATTAGAGGAGTTTTTGCATAGATATAAGGGTAGCAATTTTTTACCTTTTGGAATTGTCTCTTCATAAATTGAGATCTTCTCATAATCCTCCAACATTAAGTCAACACAATGTGTGACACAAGGTGTCCAAAATAGCATTTTCCTCATTCCCATCAACATTTGGCCAGCAGAGTTGTAGTTTGTTGCATTATCTGTCAACTTTAATGGCATTGTTTTCTCGGACCTCTTCAACAATGTTTTATCCTTCATCTCAAAAACTTCCCTAGTTGTTTTGGATATAGCAGTTGCATCTATGGACTTTATAAACACAATTCCCTTTGGGTTGTTCACTAGGAAGTTTATTATTGTACTTTTTTCCTTATCAATCCAACCATTAGTCATAATCGTACATCTTGTTTTCTTCCATTACTCCCTATGTGCTTGTAAAACAAGAGATGTATTTTGACCTTCCTCCAAATATTTGACTCTAATCTCATGGTAGGATAGAGGTTACAAAACGGGTCATGCATCCCAACCCAATAAAACCCTCTTTACCTAACCTAAGAGCTGCCACGAGAAGTCACATGGTGCAACACGAGAGGCATCATGAGAGGAAGTTTAAAATATGTTCTTGCTTTACAAGCACGTAGGGATGAATTGAAGAAAACACGATCTACAATTATGGTCAATGGCTGGACCGACAAGAAAAGAACAATAATAAACTTTACTAGTGAACAACCCCAATGGAACCATGATTTTCAAGTCCATAGATACATCTGTAATATCCACAGTAGCTGCAAAAGTTTGAGATGATCAATAGCTTATTAGTGTTGTTGAAGAGGTGGTGGAAGACAATGTTGTCCAAGCTGTGGCAGATAACGCAGTAAACTACAAAGTTGTTGGTCAAATGATGATTGCAAAGAGGAAAATACTATTTTGGATACCTTGTGTTGACTTAAAATTGGAGGATTATGAGAAGAACTTCCTAATTCATTAAAATTGCAACCTTTATCTATTTGAGAACTTCTCTAGTTTCTCTACTACACCATTTCGCAAGATTTGGTGAGGCCTATTCTTACTCGTTGTGCCACATCTTACTTGACATTATGGGGCTTCATGAGAATTAGGTAATTTTAATTAGAATGTTTACTGTTAATGAATAGAAGTATAATAGGTTTGCAAAAGCAAATGATGGAAAAATAGTTGAGGATGTGGAAGGATAAGGATTTTCGGAGAACTATCATAATTTGTTTAAAGGGTGTGTTTCCTCTATTTGAACTATGTTTCAGTTTGTTTATTCCCAGCCACGGGCTTCCTTTATGAAGCAATGGACCAAGTTAAGGAGAATATACGAAAAACTTTCAATGTTGTCCAGAAAAGATATTTGACTATCTATGTATTATTTATTAATTTAGTGATTTTGGAACAGAGAACTAACTAGTGTGATATATTTTGATTAGTTATTTGCTTTTAATGAACTTTATTGATGAAAGGTGGGATAAGCAAATTCACATCCTTTTGCATGTTGCAGGTTATTTCCTTAACACTCAAATGCATTATTGTCTTGGATTTAAATCTAAGTTGGTAATGAAACAAGATCTAATGTAATGTTTAATAATGATGGTGAAAGATTTGATTGATGTTCAAATTGACGATTTCAAAAAACGAGCTAAATGTTTTGGTTTTACCTTTAGCCAATAGGACAATTAATTTATCAACTCCAATAGATTGGTGGGAGTTTTATGGTGATGAGCATCCAAAACTGAATTGTTCCATCATGTATTGAGCTTGACATGTAATTCCTCCGTATTTGAATGTAATTGGAGTTCCTTTTAGATGGTAAGTTACTTCTTTCATATCATATTTACCTTTGTATTGTCCTCAAAAAGAGAAGGAAACAATGAATGATGCTTTTGGTATGGCGTATTCAAAATTAGCATAGAAGAAGCAAACAAGAAAACTGGTTCAAATTGATCTTGATGATTGTTCACCCAATGATGAGTATATCATGCAAGATGAGCATGAATGAAGGATTAGATTTCGAGGTAGACAGCTTGGATTTGGATGAAAACTTGGTTTCAATCCAAGTTGAAGATGAAAGTACACCTCTAGATGATCTTAACATTACTAATTTGCATGGTGAAGCAGATGAAATTGGAAATAATGGGGTTGAAGATCTTTGTATGATTTTAACTTGCTAGATTATATGTTGTATATGAATTATTATTTTAGAATTAATTAACTAGGATGGGGCTATTGTCTTACTGTTATTGTAACTAGGATGGGTGCTTACTATATAATTACAACTATTGGCTTACTGTTCATTATTTACTTTTTTTTTGTTGCTTATCATGTTGAACTGAAGTTCAATAATGTGCTTATATATGATTTTTTGTGGATATGTATTTCATAAACTTTGTAGGATCTTACTATCAATGTTTCTAATTCCCAATTTATAATCAATACTCTGCTATGCGACCCGAGTAACATCTCGATTTTGACTACCATGTCCTTGGGGACTTCCAAGCAATGAATCCCTCACCCATACACTTTAGACTTTCCCCTTTTCAGCTGTAAACTCCTTCTCTGGGAACATGATAAATGCAATATTCTGTGGTTGTTTAATGGTAATGTATCTTGAGATGATATATGTATATGATAGCTTCTCATCTTATTACTTTGTTTCTATAGGAACACATTTTAATATTTTACATTGTTAAAAGTGCTTTTAAGGACTTGAGAAGCTTTTAAAGTTTTTATTTTGGGCGAATACAATTATTCTGTCTCTGTGGAAGCTCTACAGTCTTGAACTCTTTGTTGCAGGGCTTGCTATGGTGTTTTAAGATTTGTGATGGAAAGCGGTGCCAAGGGATGCGAGGTTTGTCTACAGAAGCCTCTTTGAACTGATGTTTTTTGTATTGCTTTATACAATGATTTTGTTATAATTACTGTTTGGCTTGAGCAGGTCATTGTTAGTGGAAAACTGAGAGCTCAGAGAGCCAAATCCATGAAATTCAAGGATGGGTACATGATTTCTTCTGGACAACCAGTCAAGGATTACATCGACTCTGCAGTCAGACATGTGCTCCTTAGACAGGTCTGCTGCTATTCTTCGTTACCTGATACTATTTTATTTAATGTCATTTCGCATTTGGATTTCAACTTTTTTGTTAATTTTCTTACACTTAGTTGTGACGGTGCAAATAAAATTTTCCTCATTGTTTTACAGGGTGTTCTTGGCATAAAGGTTAAGATCATGCTTGATTGGGATCCTAAAGGGAAACAAGGTCCTAAAACTCCCCTCCCAGATATTGTCACAATCCACACTCCCAAGGAGGAGGAAGAATACAGCCACCCTGCTATTGCTACTGCTCCTGTTTTGGCCAATGATATTGAGGTTCCTGTTGCTTAAAAATGTTGATTGTTAATAGGTTGTTGAATTCCTATGCAGTATTTGTTGGATTTCTAGTTCTAAATTTTGGTATTTAAGCATAAACAGTTTTTTTATGATTTAATCTTCTTTTGCTGAGCAGTGGAGAGTTTAAATTTTGTTACAGGTTTTGCTGTTGGAAAACTGTTTTTCTCAAAAAGTAAATCAAATTCAATGTGTTTTTGTCTTGTTTGTTTACTTTAAATTTAATATTTACTGATAAAAGTTTTACTTTTACAAATTACAAAATTGATAAAAAAAAGGTTTTAAATTTAATATTTGTTTTTTTAAGTTTAGGGTTTAGGGTTTTTTTATTGTTATGAAGTTTTAATTTGTCAAGATTTTTTTAAAATACAAGCATCAATCAAAATCAGTATGGGGCCAAAAATATACTTAGTTTTAGATTAAAATACTAATTTTATTGATTCCATACTCTTGTTTTTCAGTTATTCAGTCAATTATATGTGAAGTTGAACCATAACTGCTATTTGCAGAGTCTGAAAAATATTTCTAAATATATTAAATGTTTTTCTATATTAATTTTTTTATACAGATAAATCATTAACTTAATCATGGGCGTAGTGATTTTTAAATAATTAAAGATATCAATATAATGTATTAAAGGTTAGAGGCATCACTGTAATGTTTCTAAAAACTGTTAGATATTTTTAAAATAGTTAATTACATTAGTGTAATGTATGAAAATTTCGGAGATTGGAGTAATCTATTTTAATAGACATCGGAGATTAATCTTTTAGAATAATGCAAACGAAGCAAAGAAATCATCAAAGGGAATAAGTTTGTAGTAGTTTTAAAAAAAAAAAATCATTTAACAATTTAAGTTTGTATGACTTCTCATGTTATTGATAATTTGTGAAAAATAAGTACAAAAATAACAAAACTATAGATTTTATTAATGAATATAAAAATTCATGTTATATATTTTATGTATAAGATTAAAAGAAATTTGAAATCCATCATATGATATGAATTGATAAATAATGTATTTTATGATCATTTATTTATTTTTATACGCTATAGAAGAGTTACAAGAGATTTTGAAATGCAAATATTGCAGACAATGTTTTTGGAGTGTTAGTCAAACATTTCTTACTTAAAAGCCGAAACAAACTTTTTCTTAGGTAATTTCATGGTGCGATATTTGAGTAATTGTAATCATTCAATAACTACTCAGCAAAAAATTGTCTTTTTATGAAATGGAACTGAATCAAACTATTCTAATTAAGCTCGATAATCTAAAAACTGTTATATTTTCTATGCTCATGTACCTATGTATAATTTTTCATGGTTATCGGCTAAATGTCAAAAGGAAAAAGAGAATAATTAAAGAATTGGAAAGAATCGTGTGGAAAGCGCAACAGCAAATGGACTCTAAAAAGTAGAACACAATCGGTATTTCTTTGTGCACCCTATGTCTCTTTATGTACATTTGTCAAGTATTAAAAAGAAGTCTAAATTGTTCAAGGTCTAAATATTTGATAAAATAATCTAAATATATATTTTAGATTCTATCGTTTAGAAAATTAGAACAAATTCTTACTCTTAAAAGTTTATTATAGAAGAGAATTTCCAAAATATATTCTGCATTTTCATATTTTATCATTCAAATTCAAAGTACACTTAAAAGTTATATAGTTTAAAATAAATTTTAGAAATATATTTCTAACTTAATTGTTTCAATGTATAAAACATTGTTTTAAATTCTAAATTATGCAATGGAAAATATATAGAATAATTTATAGAATCTGACATTTTACCATACCTTACTAAATTGCAGAAAGAAAACGAGTGCTAAAATAAATTAGCCCAAACAACAATATTTATTAATAATATAGATTTACATGATTAAGAGAAGCTACAACTTCTCTAGCCAAATCTTCCATTTCTTGTTAGGGAATTAATTTTAGGTGGTTTCACTCTTTTTTTTCCTGAAACATTTCCTCACACTCTGCATTTCCTTACTCTCCAAAATATTTAACACTGACATTCTCTCTTTAAGGAAGAATTGAGGGAACGAAAGGGAGTCGAAAAAGATAGTTGTTTGATCATCTTAGTTTGAAGAGATGGGAGCATACAAGTAAATAACAATCTTGTAAATGATTTATTTAGTGGGTTAAAAATCAATAACTCATTTACTCTGACATTAGATAATGGAAAAATGGAGAGATATTTTAAATCATAAATTTTGTTTCCCTTCATAACTTACAAACTATACCTTCTTTATTCTACAATTTTTACAACCAAAAAATCAAATGTTAATGTGCTAACTACAATTATGTTAAGCATAAATGACACGACCTTGAACAAATGGTGACAACATACTTGTTGTAGCAGCTACTCTCTAACCCTTTTCTCACTAATTCTTAATCTCTAACATTTGAGTCAATCTTCCTCCTATTAATGATAATGGATTCTTCTTAGAAGCTGTTCTCTCCCTTCTATCCAATAGGAAGAGGATCTAAATTATTCTTTTCGCTAAAGTATTAACCGTGAAAGTCGTTCCAAAAACCTCGTTAAAGATAACAGTAAGCTGCTTTTCAGTAGAATTCAATGCTAAATCACCTTTCGAACAAGTTTTATAACTTCAGTACGAAATCTAATACCGCATTGCACTTCCTAAAATTCTCATGAACCTCAAAAAATGTTTAACATTAAATAATATAACACCCAAAAAGACAATTCAAACAGCAGAAAGAGGGGGAATATAAAATAATCTATGCTTGAATACTTGCACTCAAGGATAAGGTTTCTTGAAAAGATAGGAAACTACAAAAATCGGTCTGGGTCTTCGGCATCAAATACTCAAAGAGGTGCTATTTCAGAATATAAATCTAGTCGAGCAATTAAAACATTTTCAAGCAACAGGGACCTCAATATCAGCTGTTGCCAACACAGAAGCAGGCCGGGCATATTCTTCCTCCTCCTTTGGAGTGTGGATTGTGACAATATCTGGGAGGGGAGTCTTAGGACCCTGTTTTCCTTTAGGATCCCAATCAAGCATGATCTTAACCTTTATACCAAGAACACCCTACAAGACAACAGTAAAAAAATCATTAGTACAATCATTCTATGATTAGAGAATTGGAAAATGATACAGATGTATGAAACCCTGCTTTCAAAAAATAAACTATCAGGAATCCATGAAAAAAAATAGAAACAAACCTGTCTTAGGAGAACATGTCTCACTGCAGAATCAATGTAATCCTTCACTGGCTGTCCAGAAGAAATCATGTACCCATCCTTGAATTTCATGGACTTGGCTCTCTGAGCTCTTAGTTTCCCACTGACAATTACCTGCTCAAATCAAATAACAATTACAACAAAACCATAACATAATAAAGCAATACGACAAAACTGCTTCTATAAAACTAACCTCGCATCCCTTGGCACCACTTTCCATCACAAATCTCAAAACACCATAGCAAGCCCTGAAACAAACAGTTCAATATGAACAAATATTATAATTTTGCCAGACATGCAGATGAAGTCTATTCACCAAACTTCCAACATTATAAAGCTCCCATCTGGTAGCAAGAATCCATCCTGCCACCAGTCAAACTTGATTCTAGTAAATATGTAAACATTGCCATTTGAAAGGTAAAATCAAATTTTGCTTCCAAACCTTGGTATAACTAGAAGCAACAAAGAAATACTTAACTAAGTTGTAGAATTTACTATGAAGTACTTAACTTACTCTAGGATAAAAGAGTTATACATTGCTAGGTAGTAGGATTTACAGTAACATGAAGATAAATTACTCTCAAATAAAAGAATCCAGAAATACATCGCTTTAAATTAAAACCAACATCTTAACCAAAAACAATTTACAAAAGTTTCCTACTTTCCTTCCAAAAACAATTCTGAAATTTCATAACAAACTAAACAACCCACATAATCATTAAAAAATAGTTAACAGATTCATAATACCCAAATCTGTAATCCCTGGTATTGATAACTCTAAAATACAGAAATATAATTATCATTGTATAAATATTATTATCATTACATAAATGAATAAATTTGCTGAAAACTATACATACCTGCGAACAGCAAGACCACCAAGGAGCTTGTAACGAAGAGACTCAGCCTGAGCAATGGCACATAGACCTCTGTTGTTCACCTTTTCAGCATAAAGCTCAACACTGTTCTCAGGAAACTTGAACCTCTTCTGCACCACTGAAGTCAGTTCCCTAATTCTTCTTCCCTTCTCACCTACACATTAAAATACACAATCAATAAACTAACATTCAACAAAAACAACAGAGGTTCTAGAATCATATATATACCGAGAACGGCTTGGGTTCTGGTGGCTCTGATGATGATTTCGGTTCGCATAGGCGTAACCCTAACCTCCACGCCGGAGTAACCATCCTCCGCCAACTCACGTGTCAAAACCTCGTTCAGTTCGGCGAAGAACACTCCGTCCGCAACAAACTGTTTATGAATACAATTCAGATATTTAATTCGCACAAAATATCAGAAAAATGAAAAACAGAAACTCAAACAGAAATATTGGTGTTTCCGGACGGAGATACTATTGACCTTTCGCTTCTTACTCATCTGAGTCGCCATGTTTGGAAATGAGCACTAAGTAACGGAACGACGGCGATCTGATTCTGATCTGAACACAGAGAATGAGAAACAGAGGTTGTGACGGCAAACCCTAATTTCGGAAGAATATACTTATAGGGTTTTGGTTTGGGCCGGACCAATATTTTCACTTACTTAAGATTCTAATAAGGAATATAGGTCAATCTTTATTATGAGATTAATTTTAATAAATATAATTATAATTTATTATTATATTTCAAATAAATAAATATACAATAAGAAATTCCAAATATAATATTTTTAATATTTAAAATTTTAATTATTTTTCTTATTAAAAAAATTAGTATAAATAATGGTTGAGTATGTTCAATAAAAATTTTCCCTTTCAACTTTTTTTTCATGCGGCTTGAGATAAAGTTTTATTATTTGATGAGATCAAATTTAAAAAAAATAAAAGTATGACAATGAGGGATTTGTTTTTTATGGATAAAAACTTACTATAAAATAAAAACAACATTTTTTTATAATACATTTGTCCATTTATTTCACCCTTCTACTTTACTTGGTAATTGGGGTGTGTTCACTCTTTTTAGCCCACTCTTGTTCAAAAATGTACACAAAAAAAGAATAGGAGGTGTGCACTGAGATAGTAGGGTTGCAAAAAGAAACTGTAATGTTAGGCACAACTTTGTTTTTTTTAGGGGGTTTCTCCCTGCACCTCCAATACTTCTTCTGTACTCCCAAAAAAGACTCTTATACCCTTATTTATCAGAGTGGGTGAAAGTCGTTAGGGACGCAGTAAATTTCATTTACTGCGTCAGCAACCTCCTACACCCCCAACTATTTTTTGTGCTCGCGTTCCGTTTCTTCTCCAGTGCTTTCTTTTCAAATTTTGCCCTCATTCTCTTCTGTGTGTTCCGTGGTCCCTCAGATTTTCTTTCCTTCATTCATTCCTTCATTGTCTCTAGTGGTGGTCCCTCTGGTTTGTATCACTTTTATGTTTTTTTTTAAGGAATGTTGTTTATTCTGTCGTTGTCTTTACTTTGCATTTATGTTTATTGTGATTGAAGGTTATTTCATTGGTTCTTTGAAAGAAGGTCGTTGTGAGTAACTGCG